>OLPU01000023.1_pt1 | contig 136713 bp, 161 predicted proteins | sample 1673111 | NCBI WGS metagenome assembly OLPU01 (sample SAMEA3136755, study PRJEB25190) | human gut metagenome | reverse complement strand
ACCGTTTACAAAGATGTATCGCGGCGCGTTCGGATTTGAATTGTAATGGCGGAGAAGGTGGGATTCGAACCCACGTGCCCTTTCGGACAACACGATTTCGAGTCGCGCTCGTTATGACCACTTCGATACTTCTCCAATTCTGAAAATATATCAGAAGGCTTCACTTGACATATTTTATCAGATTTAAATTGTAAAATCAACCCTATTTCTAAAAACGTCAAATAAACTTACTCGGCATTTGAGCAATCCCTAAGTTGGACGCCAGCGCGGATACGGACTGTAAATCTTTCGTCACCAAAAGCTTAGATGTTCCGGCAGCGATAATCTTTCCGCTCTCATGAGTCAGCTTCACATCGGCAAGACATATTGTTCTGCCCGCTTTTATTCTTTTTCCTTCAGCGATTATTTTTCCCGTTTTTACGGATGCCAAATCATGCACTTGTAAATCTAAAGACACGCACCCCACATCTTCCGGTAAATCGCAATATACAGACCAGAATGCGGCTGTATCTATCACCGAAGCATATACTCCTCCGTGAATACCGCCAAATGTGTTCATGTGTCTTTCGTCTAAAAGCATTTCCACTCGCGCGTAGCCAATGTCTATTTCACATACTTCGAGAGCAATCAACTTAAAAAAAGATCCTTCATTCACTATTTTTAATAACTCCGATATATGCTTTCTGTTAATTTTTTTCATACACTCTCCTATATTTTACTTTCTATGTTTAATCATGTTATAATACTAAACGTAATTTATATTTGTAAAACATGCCAAAATATTGACAACGAGTATTTCATTTATTTAGGAGGAACCATGAGCAATATAAGACTTGAAAAGCAATTAGCATTTCTGCAGGAAATAGATAAAACTAAACAGATACTGCGCCAAACGCTTATCATGGATGGCTCCCGCCGTGAAAATGACGCAGAACATATGTGGCACGCAAGCGTAGCCGCATTTATTCTGGAGGAATACGCCGACAAAGATATTGATATCAGCCGCGTAATAAAAATGCTCCTGCTTCACGACACTATTGAGGTGTATTCCGGCGATACATATGTTTATGATGCCGAAGGTCTCGCCACCCAGCACGAAAGGGAGCAGAAGGCGGCTGATAAACTCTTTGCACTTCTGCCCGAAGAGCAGTGCGCTGAATTCCATGCTTTATGGGCAGAATTTGAAGCGGAAGAGAGTAATGACGCTCAATTCGCCAGAAGTATCGACTCTTTTATGCCGATGTACCACAACTACCTGACAAAAGGTCAGCTCTGGCAAAAGAACGGCGTTCATGAGCCCAATGTACGCGCACGTCTGAAACTAATCCACAGAGCTTCCAAGGCTCTTGGAGAATTCGCTGAAAACATAATAGACAAAGCAGTCGAAGCAGGCTATCTGCCTCGCTAATTCGGCGTAACGACAACGCTGACATCCTCACCGCTCATAGATATTACGCCCGCCGGCGGGCTTACCCTTATCTCATAGCTCGTCCCCGGCGTTTCGTCCGTATATTCTACCGCGCTTTCTCCTTTTATAACTGCAATTTCCACACCGTCACGCAGTATTTTGTAGGTCATCTCGGGATCTGCTTCAAAGCTTATCAGCACAGAATTTCCGGAGACTTTAGCCGTAACATCAGGAACTGCTATTTCTTTATATTCAGCAGTTGAATCAGGCAGAGTGCTATCAGTAAAATACTCCGTCATTCTGTCTGCGTCGCTCGTTCCGGAAGACGCTAAAATAGCTTTATGATATGTCTCCAGCATTTTCTTATCTAGCTGAGCAGAAAAAACTCCGCTTGGTATCGAGAAGCTGGGGGCTATTTTTTGTTCATATATCTTTGAAAACAGTTCCGCTGCTAAAGCAGCAGGATAACTCCCGCCCGTTACGTCGCCTGACATATTGTGGCTATCGTCGGTAGAGTCAAATCCCATCCAGCATGTCACTATATAATCACTGTTATACGCTACTACCCACGCATCCCTGTTTGAAGAATCGTTATAGCTGCTCGTACCCGTTTTGGCGCTTAGAGGAATGTTCTCCAGCTTCAATTTTTTTGCCGTGCCCTCTGAGACACAGGAACCGAGCATACTGCTCATTATATACGACGTCTCGCTTGATAATACGGCATAACTGTCTGAATTATCCTCATATACTTTATTCCCGTCTTTGTCATATATTTCCGTAATACAACTTGGAGTTTTATAATATCCCCCCGATGCAAAAGGCATATACGACGCTCCAAGCTCCAGCGGCGTTACTCCTCTCGTAAATCCGCCCAACGCAAGAGAAAGATAATTGTCTTTTTCATCAAACTGTATGCCGACTTTAGAAGCGTAGCTTTTCGCACGGGATATGCCTACTTCGTTTAAAAGCTTAACCGCGGGTACATTAATTGAATTTGCCACCGCCGTGCGCATCGTGACCCATCCTCTATACTTGTTGCCCGCATTGCTCGGAGAATATCCATCTATCGTAACAGGCTCGTCTAATATAAAAGATGCAGCGCTGTAGCCGCAGTATTCAACGGCGGGCGCATAAACCAGCACAGGTTTTATGGACGACCCAGGCTGGCGCCGAGCATCTGTAGCTCTGTTAAAGCTAAATCTGCTCTCATGTTCCCTGCCGCCTACAAGTGCGCGAATTTGAGAATTCTCAGCATCGAGAACAACGCTCGCGCTCTGCACAGGAGTGCCGTCGGATGCGTTTTCCGGAAAAAGCTCATCATTTTCATACAGAGCTTCCAGAGACTCCTGTAAAGATACATCCAAAGTAGTATGTATTGTATATCCTTTTTTTAACAGATCCTCTTTAGATATGCCCAATATTTCAGAAGCCTGTTCTATAACCGTATCTGTAAAATATCCATAAGGGTATGACGACTGACTGTTTTCCGCTACCGTCAGCTGTTCTTCCTGAGCCGAGCTGCACTCCGCCTCCGAAATGAAACCTGCCGCAAGCATTTGTTCCAAGACTAAATTTCTTCGTTTTTGCGAGTTTTCCGGATTTATATGAGGGGCATAGTTGCTCGGAGCTTTAATAATACCTGCGAGAGTCGCGCCCTGAGCCAGAGTGAGCTCGGACGCAGAGCAATTAAAATATGCCCGCGCAGCCTGTTCAATTCCATACGCGCCGTTTCCAAAATAAACGGCATTCAAATAAAGCTCGAGTATCTCATCCTTTGTATATTCTCTCTCCAATTTAAACGCCATCATTATTTCTGCAAGTTTCCGCGAGACTGTCTGATTATACGTAAGCGTGGATACTTTTACAAGCTGTTGAGAAATAGTGCTTGCGCCTTGGACAATTCCTCCGCTTTTTATATCTTCAAGCAGCGCTCCGCCGATTCTAACTAAATCTACGCCGCCGTGGCTGTAAAAACGTGCGTCTTCTATTGCTATGAATGCGTCCCTGACATGCTGCGGAATTTCATCAAGCGAAACATATCTTCGCTTCTGCTCCGAGCTTATACATGCGTATTCCGCGCCGTCGTCATCCAATAAAACCAAAGAACGCTCCATATTCTGATATATATCCGCCGGTTTAAACTGCTTCCATTCTTCAATGCCAAAAAGATATGCAAACAAAAAGACCGTGACGCAGAGCACAAAAAACACAATGACCGTTAAGATACGCCATATAACTTTGCGCTTTTTATTCTCTGACATCTGCTTTTTCCTCCCTGGATTTATCTTGTTTTATTATTGACATACTCCTGCGTTAAATAGCTTAAAATACAAAAGACCTGTAAAACAGTGTTTTTTCGTCAAAGGTGAAAACCAAACTTATGATGAAAGAATTATATAGACCATTAAAAAGGGGCGTTATTATGCAAAAGAAAATATACAAGCTCAGAGGAGAAATCGACGACCATGCCTCACGAAGGCTAAGCCGAGAGATAGACTCGCTCATCTCTCCTGACGAGCCGATAGAACTGATTCTCGATATGTCCGACGTCACGCTGATGGACAGCTCGGGCATAGGATTACTGCTGGGCAGGTTTAAAAAAATAAAGAGAGCAGGGGGCAGGCTGAAAATAGCCGCTCCCAGCAAGAACGCAGATAGAATACTGTCTCTCGCAGGAATATATGAAATCATCAAAAAGGCCAAATAAGACTTAAAAAATAATTAATAATAGTTTCGAGGAAAATATGAATACACAAGAAAAGAAGAACTACATGCACATACGCTTCCCCGCTTTGCCGGAGAACGAAGGTCTGGCAAGAGTATGCGTCGCCGCACTCGCCAGTCAGTTAGACCCTGACATGGAGGAGCTGTCTGAAATACGAACCGCCGTATCCGAAGCGGTGACTAACGCAGTCGTACATGCCTATCCAACTATTCCGGGAGAGGTAGAGCTCAGCGCCGAGCTGGACGGCAGGACTATACACATTACCGTTAAAGACAGCGGACGAGGCATAGAGAACATAGATTTAGCTCTCCAGCCTTTCTACTCCCAGCCTGAGAGCGAAGATCGCTCGGGCATGGGATTTACCGTCATGCAGAATTTTATGGATACCGTGACCGTCGCCAGCAGAGTCGGCTCAGGCACGATAGTTTCAATGAGTAAGAGGCTTGGCAATGAGTGAGCTGCTTACACATGAAGAGACCATGCAGCTCATCGCCTTAGCTCAGCATGGCGACGACAGCGCAAGAGAAGAGCTGGTCGTCAGAAACATGGCTCTCGTAGGCAGCATAGTGCGAGGATATTTAGGTCGAGGAGCTGAATATGACGACTTGATGCAGATAGGAAGCATTGGGCTTATAAAAGCAATCGACGGATATGACGCTCAATTCGGAGTCCGATTTTCCACATATGCAGTTCCTATGATCTCCGGCGAAATAAAGCGTTTCTTACGAGACGACGGGATAATTAAAGTAAGCCGCTCGCTAAAAGAAAATGCACTTAAAATATATCGCGCGAGCGAATCTCTTAAAAAGAGCTTGGGGCGCGAGCCTCATATAAGTGAAATTGCAGAACAAACAGAGCTAGATCCGGAGGAGATCGTACATGCTCTGGAAGCCGTGCGTTCTCCCATTTCTATATACGAGCCTGTCTACGAGGACACCGGCGGAAATCGGCTTCTTTTGGACACAATCGCCGCGAGCGGGGACGACGAGCTGATTGACAAGCTTTTAACCGGCGAGCTCATCTCCAAGCTTAATGATCGAGAGCGCTCTATTATATACATGCGCTACTTCGATGATAAAACTCAAAGCGAAATAGCAAAGGCAATAGGAGTATCTCAGGTTCAGGTATCCCGCCTTCTCAATAAAGCGCTGGCTAAGCTTCGCTCCATAGCGTCTGATGATTAGCTATTTCTTTATTTTCGGATTAAACAGTATCGCCATCACAAAGCCGAATACTATAGCCGCCGCTATGCCCGCGGCGGTCGCGCTCACTCCTCCGGTAAGAATCCCGATCGGACCGTCCGTCGCTATCCTGTCAGCAGCGCCTTTGAAGAGAGAATGACCGAAGCCCGTAAGCGGTATCGTAGCGCCGGCTCCGGCATAATCCACTATAGGCTGATAAAGCCCTACAGCACTTAGAACAACCCCCAACACCACAAAGAGTACAAGAATACGCGCCGGCGTCATTTTTGTCAGGCTCAGCAGAATCTGACCGGCGACGCATATCAATCCACCTACCCAAAAAGCATTCACATAATTCATGTCAGTTCTCCCCTCTCTCAATTGCAACCGCATGAGCTATTGACGGAACAGATTCCCCCTGCTGTGAGCTTGTCTGCGAAAGTAAAGCTCCTGTTGCGACAAGCAGTATCCTGTTCAAATGCCCTTCGCTCATTCTTTTCAGCAAATATCCGTTAAACATAGACGCTGCGCATCCGCATCCGCTTCCTCCGCACTTCATATCCAATCCGGAATATATCTCCGCTCCGCAATCGAAATGAACCTTTGAAATATCTGTGCCAAGCTGAGCCGTGATGTCTCTGAGGATGTCTGTCCCAAATGTGCCTAAATCTCCCGTCACTATCAAATCGTAATAATCGGGTGTACGATCTGTATCCTCCAGATGTGTAATAATCGTCTCCGCAGCGGCAGGAGCCATTGCAGCTCCCATATTGTTAGCGTCGGATATACCCATATCTACAACGCTGCCTATGGTTGCATGAGTGACTCTAGGCCCCTTTCCTCTGTTGGAAATCAATGTTGCGCCTGCCGCAGTCGCTGTGTTTTGAGCCGTTGTGGTCTGCGGAGTTCCCAGCTCCAGAGGATATCTAAACTGACGCTCCGCAGTTGCAAAATGACTGCTCGTAGCGCATACTACATTCTTGGCAAAGCCTCCGCCAACCATCATGCTTCCAATAGCCAGAGACTCCGCCATGGTTGAGCACGCGCCGTATACTCCCAGAAACGGAATGCCCAAATTGCGAGCCGTGAAGCCGGCAGATATTATCTGATTTAGCAGATCTCCTCCGACCATAAAATCTACATCTTCTTTTTGCAGATTTGCATGATGTATCGCCAATTCTACAGCGCGCTCAAACATCTTCTGTTCCGCCTTCTCGAAAGATTCTTCTGCCCAAAGCACGTCGGGAATAGTCTCGTCGAAATAATCAGCATACGGACCTTCGGCTTCGCGCGGACTTACTATACTGCTGCCGCCTGTTATGCGAACGGTTTCTCCATAAAAGAGCGTCTGCGCGCCCATTCTTTTGTTCTTCACTTACATATCCTCCTAAATAGCCCCGAAGAGCCACAATATTCCGCTCGCAATAACAGATGCCGTTATACCATATACCAGAACGGGACCCGCAACTGAAAACAGCTTTGCTCCCACACCCAGCACAAGACCTTCGCGCTTGAATTCCATGGCAGGGGAAACAATAGAATTTGCAAAACCTGTTATAGGTACAATCGAACCAGCCCCGGCAAAGTTGCCCAAAACGTCATATACACCTAAGCCGGTGAAAAGCGCGCCTAAGAATATCATTGTGGAGGACGTCAGCGCGGATACCGTGTCTTCTCTAAGACCGCACACGTCAGAATACAGCGTTGAAAACGCCTCTCCGATAACGCATATCAAACCGCCGACAACGAAAGCTTTGATAATGTCAAGAGGAAGATTGCTCTTAGGCATTTTTTTAGTTACGTATTCTCCGTATTTTTTACTGTCTATTTTTTTTGTAATGTCCATTATCGCGTTCTCCTATTTTTCATCCTTGCGCTTGTTTTCCGGTATAAAAACCTCGTTCTCCTCAGGCGCGAGAGTATCCGTAAGTTCATCGCGCATTATCTCTCCTATTTTTCTCATACAGCTCTTCTCCTTATCGCATTGTTCTTCGACTATTATCTGCGTCATTTAGTTTTTCATTCATGATAAATTTGATATTGCACATAATATCGTTTATACTATAGCTGCAACGCTAAAAAGGAGATAAGCTATGTATCAAGGAAGTATAACGGATATAAAAGGAATAAAAGTCGGCTGCGCTCAAAATTATGAAAAAGTAACCGGATGCACAGCCGTTGTATTCGACAATCTATGCACAGCAGGGGTTGACGTAAGAGGAGGCGGACCCGGTACAATAAACACAGACATATTAAATCCCACAACAAACGGCTGCGTCGCGGACTGCATCATTCTTTCAGGCGGCAGCGCCTTAGGATTGGAAAGCGCCGCCGGCGCTATGCGATATCTTGAAAAAATGGGACGCGGTTTTGATACAGGCATAAAACGCATACCTATGGTTTCCGGAGCGATTATTTACGATCTGGGAATAGGAAGCAAGGACGCATGGCCTGACGTCGCAATGGGATACGAAGCAGCAAAAAGCGCAGCAGCAAAAACACCCCAGGGCAGTATCGGCGCAGGGACAGGCGCTACAATAGGAAAAATACTCCAAGGTAAAGGCGCGGAAAAATCCGGACAAGGCAGCGCTTGCATAGAATTAGGAGGTGGATTAAAAGCAGCCGCTCTAATGGTCGTGAACGCTTTGGGCGATGTATGGGACGGGGACAGCATAGTAGGCGGACTTCACAGCGCCGACGGAACGTACTCTGATTCTCTGTCTATGATACTCAAGAACACAACGCCTTCCGGATTTTATAAGAATACAACTATAGGAGTTGTCGCTACAAACGCCAAGCTCACTCCGGCTCAAGCCGTAAAAATGGCTCAAGTGGCTCACGATGGATTGGCACAGGCAATAAAACCCGTGCATACCTATTCTGATGGAGACACTGTATTTTCTGTCGCCACAGGAGAAATTGACGCAGCAGATCAAATTGACCGAATACTGGCAGCTTCGGTCGAAGCAGTTAGAAGAGCCATAGTCAACGCCGTATTAGCCGCTAAAAAACAGCATATATAAAAGTCGGGACGCAGCCATATTATGCGGCTGCGCCCCTCGATCAGTTTATCTTAAATCACTTGGAAGAGTTTTTGCGCTCTACGTCCTCGATCATTTTCTTGACCATGTAACCGCCGATGTAACCGGCCTGCTTGGAAGTCAGATCGCCGTTGTAGCCCTGCTTCAGGTCTATGCCCAGTTCGTTCGCAATTTCATACTTCATGCGATTCATTTTTTCCTGAGCCTGAGCGCTTTTATCTGCTTTATTCTCCATGAGTGTTCTCCTTTCTTAAAAAATATCCGTTTAAATTATTGGTCTTTGGGCGTTACTTTATACCCTGCGCTTCTTCGATCATGCGCTTGACCATGTAGCCGCCGACTGTACCGTTCTGCTTCGCTGTCAGATCGCCGTTGTAGCCGTCTTTGAGGTTGATACCCTGCTCGCCTGCTATTTCAAACTTGAGCTGATCAAGATATGCTCTCGCTTCAGGAACACTCGCTCTGTTGCTGCTGGACATAATGTCTACCTCCTTTTCTTAGATTTTTATCTCATCGGCTCTTTTGCCGTGTGCCTTTAATTTACCCCGAGACAGATAATATACACTGCCAATTTGTATGTATTTTTTTTGGACGGCGTTTTTTACAAATTCGCTGTTTTGTTTTTCCCTCTTTGCTTAAAAAAGCCGCGATTCTCTCCGGTTTAGACAGTATGCTATAGATATACAGAATAAGGCAGTATTTCACTTTAAAAAACTGTAACACTAATTATCTGTTCAAAACAAAAAAGACCCCAGGGGGGTCATTTTTTACTTTACTCTTTCTCCATTTATAAATACTGCTTCTATGCGCGTCCGCACATCCAAAGGGTCCCCTGCGAATAGCACTATGTCTGCGTCTTTTCCCTCAGCCAGCGATCCTACTCTGTCCTCGATCCTGCAAGCTTTTGCAGCATTAATCGTTATAGATTCAAGCGCGGCTCTCTCCGGCAGTCCATACCTGACGCACACTGCCGCTGTCATAAGCAGGTTCTGAGTTATTTGTACCGGATGATCACTCATCAAAGCAAATTCAATACCGTTTTCATAAAGTATCCGCGGCGCTTCCAAAGATTGATTTTTCAGCTCCGGCTTGCACCTATCGCTGAGAAGAGGCCCGAGGATTACCCTGGCTCCTGACCTTTTAATGTATTCCGGTATCAAATGCCCCTCGGTGCAGTGTTCTATAGATAAATCCAAATCAAATTCTTTTGCTATTCTAATCGCAGTCATTATATCATCTGCACGATGAGCATGAACCTTAACGGGTATTTCTCTTTTTAGCGCAGAAACCAATATCTCGTACTTTAAATCTCGAGCTGCGCCGTCTTCGCTCTCTCTATCCTTTTGATATTCCTGCGCTTCGATAAAAGCCGCACGCATCAGAGCCGCAGTCGCCATTCTCGTACTGGGGGCTTTTTTCTGCTCTCCGTACACTCCTTTAGGATTTTCTCCTAAAGCCATCTTCAAAGCCGCCGGAGCTTTTATAACCATTTCATCTACACAGACCCCTGCCGTTTTCATAGCGCAGAACTGCCCGCCGATAACATTAGAACTACCGGGGCCTGTAACTACTGTCGTTACTCCTCCTTCTCGCGCCTCCTCAAAGCAGCGATCCAAAGGATTTATAGCGTCTATCGCCCTCAGCTCAGGAGTTATAGGTTCAGTAGACTCATTTCCATCCGCTCCTTCCTGATCTATACCATCTTCCCACATTCCTATATGACAGTGAGAATCTACTATACCGGGGATTGCGGTCAATCCGGCAGCATCAAATTTTTCCGCATCTTCTGACGATATGTCTTTTCCGATTTTAGCAATTCTGCCGTTTTTTATAAGTATATCGGCACATTCATAATCAGTTTCTTCCAAAGTAATTATTTTCGCATTTTTTATAAGCAGCATACTAACAACACCTCAAATCGCTCAGCGTTCATCTCTTGAAAAAAGCGAGGTCAGATATTCAGCAGCGTCAGATACTTCCGAATCCCGTCTGTATACAGCTGCAATAGACGATTTAAAACTTTCTTCCTCCAAAACTTTATAAGGCAAATCTCCTCCAACAGCAGCAGACATGGGAACTATTGCAACGCCGAGACCCGCTCTGGCCCAATGAAGGCAGGTCCGCGCATCATCGCTTTTGCAAAAACATTTCGGAGTCGCGCCATATCTTTGCAGAGTAGAAGAAATTATGCTTTCATATCTGCGATAGTAGATCAGCGGAATGTCAGTCAGATCCTCCGCTCCTGCCGGATCAGGTAAATCATCTATCATCTCTGCTATGCCCGCCGCTACAAAAGGCTCAGGCGATAGAAACGAGCATACAAGACCTTCTGTGCTGAACGGAGTGCGAACGACGGCTACTTCTATTATACCTCTCCGGATTTTTTCCAAAAGATCATAAGTGTTTCCCTCCATTACCTCAAACTCTACGTTAGGATACCTCTTGCAGAAAATATGTATTCGCTTTCCCAACAGAGAGGACGCCACAGACGACGTCATTCCCAAACGCAGTCTTGTGCTGTCTCCCATAGTAAATCTGCATTTTGTATCCTCCATCATGGAGAGTATATCTTTAGCTTTGCTATAAAGAACAACGCCCGAATCCGTCGCCTGTACACTTTTTGCCCCGCGATGCAGCAGTTTAGTCCCCAATTCCTCTTCCAGCGCTATAATATACCGGCTGACAGAAGATTGCGGCATATTGAGCTTTTTCGCTGCGCGTGTAAAGCTACCTTTTTCCAAAACAGTGACAAAGCACTGTAAATTCCTAAAATTCATTATAACCTCCGAAAGAGACTTGACATATTATGCAAACAGAGTATAATTTAGATGTAATAATGCAGTAATTACATTGTCTCTCCATAAGTATTTTATGACAGTACGGTGTAAAAGTCAAGCACAGAAAGGATCTGAAACTACAATCATGAGAGAATTAGCCGTATTATTCTGGACGTTTGCCAAAATCGGCGTTTGCACTTTCGGCGGAGGCTACGCCATGCTTCCTCTTTTGCAGCGCGAATTGGTAGACAACAAAAAATGGATAACTGAAGAGCAGCTTATGGACTATTTCGCCATAGGTCAATGCACACCCGGCATCATAGCCGTAAACACATCTACATTCGTAGGCTGCAACAGAAAAGGCGTACTCGGCGGAATATTTGCAACGCTCGGCATGATCGCTCCGTCGATAATTATAATTTGCATAATAACTGCTTTTCTCACTAATTTTGCAGACATTCCCGCTGTAGGTCACGCTTTGGCAGGCGTTCGCGTCTGTGTCTGTGTTCTTATTATACAGGCCGTATTAAAATTCGCAAAGAAAGCGTTTGTCGACAAGCTGTGCATAATTATCTTTGCCATAGTCCTCGCACTTTCTCTGTTCACCGGAATCCCAACTGCCTTGTTGGTCGTGGCTGCTGCGGTATTCGGCGCACTTCTGTCTTTAAAAAACAAGAAAGGAGCAGCTAAATGATATTCAGACTGATATATGAATTTATGATTACAGGCCTGCTCTCTGTCGGCGGCGGCCTGGCCACTCTTCCCTTTCTATATGACATAGGCGCAAGGACAGGTTGGTATACATCCTCCGACGTGCTGAACATGATCGCCATATCCGAAGCTACACCCGGGCCTCTCGGGATAAATATGTCAACCTATGTCGGGTACATCACCGCCGGTATCCCCGGAGCAATACTTTCGGCATTTTCGCTTGTATTCCCATCTGTTATAATAATTATGATTATAGCAAAAGTTTTAAATCAATTCAAGGAATCCCCTGTAGTCGAATCTGCATTTTACGTATTGCGTCCTACATCTACCGCGCTCATCGCAGCGGCCGGCTTGACTGTTATCGCTGCGGCATTAGGTACAGGTCTTGGGTTCGACGTCTCCGCGGGTATAAGCTCTCTTCTGGCTATGGTTGACTGGGGAAAGGTCATAATGGCAGCGGTATTTTTCATCGCTATATATAAATTAAAATGGCATCCGATAATTTTCATTGCCATATCTGCCGTACTTGGGATTGTATTTTCTATGTAATACTTTCTATATTACACGCATGGCTTTACAATGGGCGAGGCTTATCCGCTTCTTTCCTAAGCCTTCAAAATCTATTAATGCAATTCCATCATCTATGCTCAACACTAATCCCCGTCCAAACAGATTGTGTTCTACGCTGCTCCCCTCGCGGTATTCTTCTGTCTGGGGCTCCGACTCCCCTTCGATAGTCTTTTTCATAATCCGAAGATAGCGAGATATAGGATAAACTTTTTCTCTGCCTGTGAGAGATAATATTTCCAATTTGTTTTTGGCACGCGTTATTCCTACATAGAATATCCGTTTATCTTCTTCATTATCCGCCTCCTCTCCGGGGGCGGTTTTATTTTCCTCGGGCAGTATACCCTCCACGACATCTACCATACAGACTCTTTCAAATTCCTGTCCTTTGGCTGAATGAATCGTAGAAAGCGTTAAATTGCTATTTTCTATGTCGCAGCCTCCGTCCTCCAGCAGCTTCTCCAATACTTCAAATCTATATTGCAGCTCATCCGGCGTCATGCCGCCTCGCGATATCTGCATTAACACATTCAGCTTTTGGCGCATGGCGTCACGTCTTCGAGCGGCTCTTTTATCTACATATGCTCCATATCCGATATCATTTATTATATAATCTAACGCTTCATCTGCTCTTTCTATACTTTTAAGAAAATTAAATTTACGTTTGAGCGATTTTATTTTTCCGGAGTATCTTTTCTCCTTATCCAAAGCCGTCAGAGAGTCAAATACATTTCCCCCTCTGCCGACTGCTTTGCGCATTTTATCCTTCCCTATAGGCACGGACAGCTTGTAATATATGCGTGAAAATGCAGCCGTATCCGAAGCATCTTTAGCCAACCGCAAAAAACACTTTATATCGCGCGAAACCTCGTCAGTAAAATGATCTGTTTTGCTTCCTCTCACTTTAAAAGGAATGTTGTTTTTTTCCAGATAGTCTGCAATAGGAAGTGCAGAGCTGTTATTTTTGTAAAGCACAGCGACCTCCCCGTGCCGCGCAGCTTCAGCAATATGTTCAGCCATAGAGCGAATCGTGGAAAACTCCAGAAAATCCACAGGCTCTCCCTCGCCTCTCACGGCATTCATGTGTTTATTATATCTGTTTTTACAGGTAGCAATAAAATCAGCCGCGGCGTTTGCTATAGGAGCGGTGCTTCTATAGTTATTCTGCATATAAAACAGCTCTGAGTCTGGATATATGTCTCTGAATCTGAGCAAAGCCTTGGGGTACGCCGCGCGAAACCCATATATGCTCTGGTCTTCATCTCCGACCATAAACATGCTTTTGCCTTTAGCAAGCTCAAATATCAGTCTGTGCTGCAAAAGTGACACATCCTGAGCTTCGTCTACACAGATATGGGATAGCCTGCTTCTGTAATATTCAGCTATATTCGGCTTGCTTCTGAGAATTGTCAGAGCAAATTTCAGCATATCGTCAAAGTCCATTAGGCGATTAATTCTTTTATACTGTTCATAAGCTTTATATATTTTTAAAAAGTCAACACCGGATATGTCAATGCTCTCTTTAATCTGTTCGTCTGTCAGCATCATATTCTTAACGTATGTTATCCCTCCCGATATATCGCTTATTTCATCGTCAGAAGGAGCTTTGTCATAAAATGATTTATAGATTTCAAGAAGCGCAGGCGTCATACTCTCTATCAGCCTAAACGGTTGAGAATTGTATTTTAAAATCACGCTGCGGGCGAAAGCATGTATAGTTTTAAAAGAAAGCCCTTCGTCAATATATCCGAACATCCGCTCATATCTGGCGGGCATGTCCTGAGCAGCTGAGACATTGTACGCTACAACTAATATACTCCTCGGATCTATTCCTAAGCATCTGACCATATATGCGGTCCTGCACATCAGCATTGTCGTTTTTCCGCTGCCCGGCACGGCGAGCACAAGAGTATTTCCATGTGTCCGAGACATAGCGCGCATTTGATCATAATCCAGATTTATACTATATTTTCCAATAAAATCCTTAATTTGACTTTCTATTTCCACGTGTTTTTTCATTAATTCCTTTTGTATGTATATTTAGTGAATTTTGCAAAAAAGGGTTGAATTTATTCGCCTTTTGTGGTTTAATATAAATGTGCTTTAGAGAGCACAGAAATTTAGTTTGTACCGTTTACATGCTGACGAGTGTAGACGTGTATATATTTTCTTCCTCTGATGGAGACGCTTTTGTCGGCGTCTCCATTTTATTTTGCTAATTTTCCATCCATCCTTCACTCTCAAGCATTCTGCCAAAATCGGCAAGTTCTGAGCGCAGAGCTCTATAATCCGGCATATATTGTCCAACTATCTTCCAAAATCTATCTGAATGATTCATCTCGCTCAGATGAGCCAGCTCATGTACGACAACATAATCTATCAGCTCTCCCCTCGCCATTATCAGCCGCCAGCTCAGATTTATACTGCCTTTTGAACTGCACGAGCCCCAACGCGTACGCGCATTCGTAACTTTAACAGCAATTGGAGTCACACCCATCGCCTCTGCAAAATACTCAACTCTTTCCGAAAAAATCGACTCTGAGCTTCTTCTCATCCACATAGCGACATACGCGCGCGAATTTTCCTCCGGCAGTTTAAACTTACGACCGTCAAACTCTACGCTTTTCCCTCCGAATTTCACGCCGTATTCTTCACCTAAAAAGAAAATCCTGGATACCGGCTTTCCCTTTTTTTCGTTTAGTTCTTTGACCTTATCGAGAGTATTAAGCACCCAGCCTTCATGTGCAGAGACGAAACCATCTATAAACGCTGCCGGCGTTCCGTGCGGAGCGCGCACCTCAACAGTTTCGTCTCTGTTTACTTTAATCGTAATATTTCTTCTGACAGAGTATTTTATTTTATATTCGAATTGCATTTCAATCATCCAAACGCCTGAGCATATCCCCCGCCGAGAGCTTGTACGGACAATTTATATACAGCCTTTGCTGTGGATGCGGAGCGGTTATCTGATTTTCTCCTTCCATATTCACTATATCTGTTATTTTAAAGCTGCGCGCCGGCATATTAGGAGAAAGTATGTTTAACTCTTCGCCCAAGCTGAATTTATTTCTCTGCTCTATATAAATCATTCCATCAGGAGCTTCACCGTCCAGAATCAGCGCACAAAATGTGTACTTTCTGCCTCCGAGCTTTTTTTCAACATCCTGACCCGATGCACGCGGGTTTCCGTAATAAAAGCCTGTAGTAAAGCTTCGTGTGCCGGAAAGGCGCAAGTCGTCGGCCAGAGTCGGATCACACGGCTCGTCCGCCAAATATGCGTCTATCGCTTTTCTGTACGCGCTCACAACGCTCGCGACATAAAACGCAGACTTCATCCTTCCTTCTATCTTAAAAGAAATAATCCCGCTGTCCGCAAGCTCCGGTATATGATCTATCATCATCAAATCACGCGAATTTAAGATATACGTCCCGCGCTCGTCCTCCTCAATGGGAAAATACTCATGAGGGTATGCGCTTTCGTGAATAGTATACTCCCATCGGCAAGGCTGCGCACATGCGCCTTTATTTCCGCTGCGCCCTGTGAGTACACTGGAAAGCAGGCATCTGCCGGAATATGCTATGCACATCGCTCCATGTACAAACGCCTCTATTTCCATATCCTGGGGACATTCTTCTCTTATCTGCTTAATTTCTTTAAGACTGAGCTCCCTCGCCAGCACTACGCGTTTAACGCCTTGCTCATACCAGAAACGTGCGCTTACGGCATTCGCCGTGCTGACTTGTGTACTCAAATGCACTTCGAGACCGGCTTCCCTCGCCATTAAAACCGCCGCCGGATCAGATACAATAACGGCGTCTGCTCCGGCTTCTTTCAATTTCGACAAATGCTTCGGCAATCCGGGCAAATCAGCATTGCGCATTAATACATTAACTGTGACATAGAGCTTTTTACCCATTTTGTGCAGAAACTCAGCTGAATCTGCGAGCTGATTGTAATTAAAATTATCTGCAAAAGCACGCAGACCATAAGCTTTCCCCGCTACATAAACCGCGTCTGCGCCGAAATAAGCCGCAGTGCGCAGGCATTCCATATTGCCTGCGGGTGCAAGAAGCTCGGGAACTATTTTTTTATTTGAAACGTCGTTCATAATTGTCAATTCTCCTGTTGTGCGTCATGTTGCCGCCATAAGCTCTGATACTGAGCTTTATAGGCATTATGTTCCTCCAAAGTCTTGGAGAAATAAAGCGTACCTTGGTTCGGATCGCCCAAGCAAAAGTACAGATATCCGTCTCTGAGCATTTCTTCATCCGGATAGAGAGCTGCCATAAGCGCATCATTGCCCGGGTTGCAAATCGGCCCCGCAGGAAGCCCGGAATTCAAATACGTATTATACGGCGAGCTAACCGCTAATTCCTCAGACGTCCATACGAGTTTATTCTCACCCATAAAGTATTGATGCGTAGCACATGATTCCAAATTCATTCCATTGTTAAGTCTATTATGGAACACCGCGGACACTTTAGTAAAATCATCTGTCTTCGCTTCACGCTCTATCATAGAAGCGAGTATTACCACATCGTCCACAGACATATTCAGCTCCGCAGCGCGTTCTGCCATCTCGTCAGTAAACTTCTTGCTGAATTCATCCAGCATATTCTGAATTATCTGCGATGGACTCGCACTGGAATATATTTCATATGTTTCGGGATAAAGGTATCCCTCCAGAAGATATTTTCTGTTTTTAACTGCATCTGCATCATCCAGTATTTCACTGATATATACATTGCCGGAGTATTCACTTGCAGACTGCACTTCTGATAAGAAAGTCAGTTCGTTATTAAATATGCCTTTCTTCACAAGCAAAGCCGCATAGTCTTGTATAGAAGAGCCTTCAGTAAATGTTATTTTGCTAGTAACATTTTTATTGTTGCTTTTCTTCAAAGTATCAATAATGTCATCATAAGTCATATCTGTACTTAGCTTGTAAGTCCCTGCGCGGAGCTTGGACGCCATATTAGAAAAATCAACATAATATTTAAATACAGAAGAGCTTCTTATTATACCTTCTTCCTCGAGAATATTTGCAATAGCAGAAAGGCTGCTGCCGCTTTCTATGACAACAACTTTTTCCTCGCCTTTTCTATCTACAGGAGAAAAATACGCATTGTAAAGATATACCCCTGCAATAGCAAATATCACAATTGATATAATCAACCCTATAGCAATTGATACTATCGGTCTTGCAATGCTATCGTTTGACTTTGCACCTCTGATAAGAGTCTTTACCCTTTCCATCCTCCCGTCTTTACGCTCGTCATTGCTTTTTTTCTTTATTACATATTTTTTCCTGCTCCCTGCCATTATTCATTACTCCTCAAAGCCCAAAGGCATTTCCATTCCGCTGGCATCAGACAGCATAGAAAATATCTGTGCCATCAGAGTGTTCAGTTCATACTCTGCTGAAAAAAACTCCGTAACATTCGGATCAAACGCTAACAGTTCGCCCAGCTTTTGCAGCTCAGTCATTAGTTTTGGATTAGGACTTTGCCCCATCATAAGCGCGGTCTGCCCTTGGAGCTGAAGATCTTTATACCTTTTTACCATAGTTCTTTTGCTCTCGTCCAAATCAATTTTTTCTTTAAGCAGACAGTATCTCATAACTATAGGATTCATTCTAAGCTCGTCGGCGAGCTGCTGCGCTCTTTCCAAAACATTCATACTTTACACCTCTATTATTATAGGCAGTATCATCGGACTGCGCTTTGTCTTTTGATACAGCATGCCGCTTAGTGATTTCTTTATCTTGCCTTTGATAACCACCCATTCTTTTACGTTAGAAGTCAGGCAGTCCTCTATCACCTTGCAGACCAGCTTCTTTGCGTCTATAAGCAGTTGTTCTGATTCACGCATGTATATGAATCCGCGCGAGATTATCTCCGGGCCGGATACCAACGCGGCGTCTTCACGCGAAATTGTGGCAACCACTATAAACAATCCATCCTGAGAGAGTATCTTTCTGTCTCTCAACACCACATTGCCCACGTCGCCTATTCCGAGACCGTCTATAAGAATGCTGCCCGACGGCACCTGCTCCGCTACCGCCGCGCCCTGCTTTGCGCTTAGTTCTATCGGCACGCCGATTTCCGGTATGAACACGTTCCCGGGCTTCATTCCCAAATCTTTAGCGAGTTGAGCATGTTTGTACAAATGCCGATATTCTCCGTGTACAGGGATAAAGTACTTTGGTTTTACTAAAGACAGAATCAACTTTAATTCTTCCTGACACGCATGGCCCGACACGTGAACCTTCGCCATGCCGCCATATACGACATCTGCTCCTCTCTGGTACAGCATATCTATTACACCGGATACATACAGCTCATTTCCCGGGATAGGTGAAGACGATATAATTACTTTATCACCCTGCTTAATTTGCAGGCTGCTGTGTTCGCCTGTAGCCATTCGCACAAGGCCGCTCATCGGCTCACCCTGGCTGCCCGTGGTGAGAATAACTACTTTATTATCTTTTACCGTGTCCACTTCTTCCATTTTAAGCTGCATCTTTTCCGGCAGTTTCAGATAACCCAGCTCTACGGCTATTCCCGCTATTTTTACCATGCTTCGCCCGGAGAGACATATCTTTCTGTTGAAGCGCTTAGCTAAATCTACCACTTGCTGCAGCCTATGTATATTAGATGCAAAAGTAGCTATTATAAGCCTGCCGCGAGCCTCTGTAAAATACTTTTCAAACGATGCTCCTACACTTCTCTCTGAAATTGTAAAGCCCTCGCGCTCAGCATTCGTGCTGTCGGACATGAGAGCCAGAACACCTCTTTCACCCAGCCTGCCGAATTTAGCCAAATCAGTAGATTTTCCGCCGACGGGGGTATAGTCCACTTTAAAATCACCTGTATGTACCACCACTCCCTCAGGCGTATGCACAGCAAGCCCTATTGCATCATCTATGCTATGGCAAACCTGGATAAACTCTATCTGAAACACTCCGCATTGTATAGTTTCGTCAGCTTTAATGACGTTTATATTTGCGCTGACTCCATGTTCCGCCAGCTTGCTTTCTATAAGAGCTGCCGTAAGTTTCGTTGTATATACAGGTACTGCAAAGTTTCTGAGTATATACGGCGTCGCACCTATATGATCCTCATGGCCATGCGTTATAACAATACCTTTTATCTTGTTTCTGTTCTTTTCAAGATAAGTCGTATCGGGAATAACATAGTCAACGCCCAGCATATCGACTCTCGGAAAGCAGAACCCGCAGTCTATGACCAATATATTATCGCCCCATTCAAGCACGGTCATGTTTTTCCCGATCTCTCCTACGCCGCCGAGCGGGATTATCTTCAGCTTTTTTACGTTCTTTTGCTGAGCAGATCCGGCAGTCCTTCTGGCCTGCGCGCCTCGGCCGCGTTGTGTGTGCTTCTTTTTAGCGTTATCAGAGGCTTTGACGCCCTGCTTGTTATTGTTGTTTTCCAAAACAAACCTCTCTTTTTATTATTTTTGTCAGCATAAACGATCAGTAGAATGAGCTCGAGCGTCTGTCCGCTCGGCCGGCGCGGTATCGTACACATTTTTAATGCGCCTCGCTCGGTCAAATCCCGAGTTTTTTGACTGCTGCGTAAATTAAAACTCGTTTGCTGCCAATTACTTCGAGTCTGTATCTCTCCGTCAACAGACCACATGTCACTATATCATACCACATTTCATTTAATAAGTTAAGCCTCGCTTTACGCCTTTCGCCCTTTTTCGGTTAAACTTAACACAAAATTTCAAAATTAGCACCAGACAATTCGTCCACCATGCCGCGCCATAATGTTGCATATTAAAATTGATATGTTTACATATCAATCATCGACGACTAATTGCTCTGTGCACACCTTTATTTATATAAATACTGCAATTTATTGCTTGTTTTTCCATTTTACTATTGAATTCGCCCGTATTATCTGATATAATAGCATATATTAAAATATATGCTATTCAGGAGGCGTCATATGGGCTTTTTAAACGGCAAAACAGCAATAATCACAGGCGGCGGCAGATCTGTATTAAAAGACGGCAGATGCGGCTCCATAGGTTACGGCATAGCCACTGCATACGCTAAAGAAGGCGCCACCGGCCGCAACGTACAAAAAATTGAAGACGCAAAAGAAGAGCTGGAACGACTCTATGGTATTAGAGTTCTCGCAATACCCGCCGACATATCCTCGGGAGCAGATAATGAAGCTATAGCCCAATCTGTTATAGACAAAGCTGTAAAAGAGTTTGGCAGAATAGACGTCCTCATAAACGTTGCTCAGGCCTCCGCCTCGGGCGTACCTCTGAAAGACCACACAACACAGCAATTTGACCTAGCGTTATATTCAGGTTTATACGCTACATTTTACTATATGAAAGCATGTTATCCGCACTTGAAAGAAACGCGCGGCTCGGTTATTAACTTTGCTTCCGGGGCGGGACTTTCAGGTAACTATGGGCAATGCGCTTATGCAGCTGCCAAAGAGGGCATACGCGGACTATCCAGAGTCGCAGCCACAGAATGGGGCAAAGATGGAATTAATATAAACGTCGTTTGTCCTCTAGCCTGGACAGCACAACTGGAAAAATTCCAAAACGACTACCCTGCCGCTTTTGAAGCAAACGTGAAGATGCCTCCGGCAGGCTATTACGGCGATGTTGAGCTCGATATAGGCCGCGCATGCGTACAGTTAGCTTCTCCCGACCTCAAATACATGAACGGAGAAACTATAACTCTGGAAGGCGGATTAGGACTCAGACCTTAATTTCAGAATACAATCTATCAATTATATATTATATATTAATTGAAAAAGCAAGGGATTTGCAGCGTCCCTTGCTTCTTTATTACTCCGCATATTGTCATGCGCTACAACAAATGCGTATCATGCACTCTCTTATGGAAGAAATCGTTCAGTTTTATTATCGGCCTGCGCAGGAATAGTCCCAATATAAGAGACGCAGGTACAAATATAAATAGTTTTAAGAAATCCATCCAGTACGCACTGCCATACATACCGCCTATCGTCTCGCGCATAGCGTTTATCGCGTGGGTAAAAGGGAGGAACGGATAAACATTTTGGAAAAACTGCGGCATTACCTGGATGGGGAACGTGCCTCCGGAGCCGGCTATCTGTATTACCAGAAGAATGACAACCAACGCCTTTCCAATATCTCCAAACGACACCACGAGGGCATACATTATATTAATAAACACGAAGCTCGTGTACCATCCGCACAGCATAAACATAAACGGATTTTCGCATTGTATCCCCAAGAAGTATAAGTCGCCCAAACATATTATCGTAGCTTGAAGCAATCCCAACACAAGGAAAAGTAAATATCTTCCCAAATAAGACTGCGTATGCGTAAACTCCATTATTTCGCCGTCTTTATCCACTGTAACTTTAAACATTGCTATTAATATTACTCCGCCTACCCAAATAGCAAGAATTGTATAGAACGGAGCCATAGCCGAACCGTAGTTTTCTATAGGATACAATTCTATCGTGTCCAGCTGTACAGGCGAGGAAATAAAGTCCCCCATTATATCGGGATCTGTCTTTATTATGTCTATCAGCTTTTCTATTCTCTCATCATCAGAGACTGAATTAAGCTCTTCGCACAAATCATGAATCTTCGTCTTTAATGAATCCAATACTTTGCGCGTATCACCCAAAGCGTTATCTCCGCTTTGCAGCGTTTTTGTCAGTCCGTCAAAAACCCCGTCAATATTGCCTAAACCGCTGTCTACGGACGTTAAAAGACCTGAAAGATCCGAAGTAAGATTAGACAGATCATCCAGCATATTATCCAGGTTTGGTTTTACGCTAGTCTGATATGTAGTTAGTATGCCGTTTATCGTCGTGCGCGTTTCCTGAACAAGAGTGCTCACGTCATTGATAAGCTGAGTAGTATCAGCAGACGCATCCGTTATACCTGAAGATACCGAATTAAGCTTGTCAATAATAGAATAGTATTTATCATTTGCACTTTCAAGCTTGCCTACCATGTCGTCTATAGACGAAATAGGTTCCGGCAGAGATGCGTTTATATTCTGCATTGAAGTTATCATCTCATTATTCGCATTTATCAAAGGATAAACTGCATTCGCAGCATTGCTTATTTTTGACGCAGCATCGGCAGCATTATCCTGTACACTAGAAACAGCTTTTGTTATAGAATTGCCTATTTTATCGAACAACTCGCCCGATGATTTAATTACAGACGCCAGCTCGGACGTCATATCGCTTACAGCAGAACGAGCCGATTTCATTGAAGTTTTGCTGTCGTCTATTGTTTTTACACCTGCTTTTAACGTGTCCTGAACATCCGGCAGAGATAGTCTGACAGAATCCATCAGGGAGTATATACCTTCAGAGGTGCTGGTTATCGCATCTATTAGAGTTATGTAATCGTCCAAATCACTATCTACAGTATTCAGCGTTTTTGTTAATTTACTTGTTATAGTAGTTCCGTTTTCTTCAAACTCCGACGCCGCTACATTCAAAACTTCTGTCGCCGCCGTCACAACTGTACTGACAAACGTCTCGTCTACCTGAGATTGAATCAAAGACGCGCCTTTGTCGGTAATTTTAGGTGCAATCGCATTTATTTTTTCATTGACATAGTATTTTAGCTCAGGCTTTACAATTTCGTTGTCCAAAATACTGGACATATCTTTACTAAAGTCTTCGGGTATAACTACAGCTGCGTAATAAGCGCCGGAATTCACGCCTTCCATCGCATCGTCCTCATCCGTAAACACCCATCCTATAGCATCGTTCGCTTCCAAGGTTTCGACTATCTGCGAGCCTATGTCCACAGTCAAGCCTTCGCGTTCTGTTCCTTTATCTTTGTTTACTACGGCAACTTTCAATCCCGACGTGTTGCCATACGGATCCCAGTTAGCCGCAATATTGAACCACGCATAAAGCGCAGGCAAAACAATTACGCCTATTACTATAACCATTGCGACTGCATTGTGAGTCAGCCGCTTTACGTCCCTTCTGAATATGTCGAGTATTTTATTCACTCTCGTCCTCCCGCTCGCCGTCTTCTTCCGAGTCTGACGGCATTTTTTCATCCGCCTCGTCTTCATAGTCTTCAGAATCCAATACGCGCCATCCGCCGTCGTCTATGCTGCGCCATCGTTTATACTTAGAATGAAGATAATCTACAACTATCAAATAAACAGCCGCTGCAATTATTGTTATTATCCACCACGTCAAAAAAACCAGCTTTGATTCCAAGCTGAACATAAGCGCGAGCAGAATAATCGGAACAATAATAATCACCAAATACCCTGCTCGAATTAGCTTTTTATAGTTTTGTTCAAACTTCTCCATTCTGTCGAGCAGCAGCCTCCGTTCTGTCTCCGCCCGCACCGCCTTTTCTGCTATATAGTCTATCAGAGCATCTTCCATACTGCCGTCTGCTCGGCTGTTTTGAACGTATTTTAAAATTTCGGCAGCTGCTTCTGACGAAACCTCTCCCCTGCACTCATTAAGTTTGTTTTGAAGCTTTTCCATACGACACACCCTTTGATTTTATCATTTAAACTATACACCACAAAATGCGTTTTTTCAATTCACATTTACGTTTTTTTGTAACAAATTGTGTACCTTTTTATGGAATGTGTTCAAACGCTGAGTAGCAGCTTTTTTCGCTAAACATATAATATACAAAATCTAATTTCAGAAGGGAGACGCCGGCAGACATATGAAAGAAATAGTCAGCGTAAAAAACGTCAGTCTTTCCTATCAGTCCAAAAACGGCGAAATAGAAGCTCTGCGTGATGTAAGCATGAGCGTATACGACGGCGAATTCGCATCCATCGTCGGGCCTTCGGGCTGTGGCAAATCCACCCTGCTTTCCGTTATAGCTGGACTCCATGAACCCACCGCAGGTGAAATACACATCTCAGGCGGCGGCAGATTCGGATATATGCTCCAGAGAGACGGCCTTTTTGAGTGGCGCACTATAATGCAGAACGTAACGCTCGGGCTCGAAATAACAGGCAGCAAGACAGCAGAAAATATAGAATATGTAGAACATCTGCTGAGTACCTACGGTTTATACGAATTTAGAGATAAATACCCATCTCAGCTCTCCGGAGGAATGCGCCAAAGATGCGCGCTCATACGCACGCTGGCCATTCGTCCGCCTCTGCTTTTACTCGACGAACCTTTCTCCGCTTTGGACTACCAAACCAGACTGGCCGTATCGGACGACATATACTCAATTATCAAAGAAGAGAAGAAAACAGCTTTAATGGTGACGCACGATATATCCGAAGCAGTAAGTATGGCTGACAGAGTAATAATACTCACAGCTCGCCCCGGGCGCATAAAGGACATTGTGAATATAGATTTTCCTTCGCCGCGTCTGCCGATGAAATGCCGCGAAAGCGATAAATTCCGCGATTATTTCAACACAATATGGAAGGAGTTGGAGATACATGTCTGAAAAAGCAGGTATATCGGCGGGACGCGCCGCATATCTGGCAGAACAGAAGCGAACCAAAATAAAAATATATTCTTGGCGCATATTTCTATTGGTTGCACTTATAGCTCTATGGGAAATAGGCGCGGAGCTTGGCTGGATAGACTCGTTTATAATGAGCAGCCCTTCGCGCATTTTCAATACAGTTAGCAATCTTTATTCTGACGGGGAACTATTTCTCCATCTCGGCACTACATGTCTGGAAACCGTAATCGGTTTTCTGATAGGAACTCTCGCCGGAACACTTATAGCTATATTGTTATGGTGGAGCGAATTTCTGCGCACAATGCTGGAGCCATATTTGGTTGTGCTTATGGCTTTGCCGAAAATAGCGCTGGGACCAATATTCATAGTATGGGTCGGCGCAGGACCGGAAGCTATAGTCGTCATGTCTTTGGCAATATCGCTCATTGTGACAATACTGGAGGTTCTGGCAGGATTTGTATCTACTGAAGAAGAAAAAATGACTCTGATGAAAACTCTGGGTGCGAACAAAGTGCAGACCTTCTGCAAAGTCGTACTCCCGGCCAATTTGCCAACAATAATGAATTCTCTGAAAGTCAACGTCGGCCTATCTTGGGTCGGAGTAATCGTGGGCGAATTCCTGGTATCTCAGGCCGGAATAGGCTATCTGATAGTATATGGCTCTCAAGTGTTCAAAATGGATCTCGTGATGGCAAGCGTTGTGCTTCTGGCTATCGCGGCAGCAGTAATGTATCAAGGCATAGTGCTTATAGAACGAGTTTTGCTTAAAAAACGTTTGAAGTAAATACAAACGCCGATAACATCTATCTTTATTTAAGGAGGAAAAATGAAAAGACTAATTGCAATTGTAACAGCAGCGCTGATGCTGCTCGTCGGACTTTGCGCCTGCTCCGAACAGGAGTCTCTCAAAAAGATAACTCTCAGCGAGGTCACGCATTCCGTATTCTACGCTCCGCAGTACGCCGCGATAGCTCTCGGCTATTTTGAAGAAGAAGGGCTTCAGGTAGAGCTGGTCAACGGAGAAGGCGCAGACAAAGTCATGACAAGCGTAATATCGGGTCAGGTGGATATCGGTCTGGCCGGTCCGGAGGCAAGCATCTACGTCTATAACGAAGGAAAAGAAGATTACGCCAAAGTGTTTGCCCAACTCACAGCATGCGACGGTTCTTTCCTCGTCGGACGCGAAGCCGACAGCGATTTCTCCTATGAGAAGCTGAAAGGAACTCATGTAATAGCAGGCCGCAAAGGCGGCGTGCCCTATATGACTCTGGAATACCTGCTGGGTCAGCACGGCGTAACGCCAGAAAATACAAACCTGGATAACAGCATTCAATTTTCCATGATGGGCAGCTCCTTCGCCAGCGGCGTAGGCGATTATGTAACACTATTCGAACCTACGGCAACTGAATTTGAGCTGACAGGTCAAGGTCATATACTCGCGTCTATAGGCGAGGACAGCGGCGAAATACCCTATACCGCTTATTTCGCCAACAAGAGCTATATGGAAGAAAACTCCGACGTCATTTCTGCATTTACACGCGCAATCTACAAAGGTCAGCAGTACGTAGCGAATGCAAACGCGGAAGACGTAGCGAATTTAATAGTGGATTTCTTCCCTGACACAGACGTCAGCGTTCTTACTAAGGTCGTCGAAAGATATCGCGACATAGGCGCTTGGGCGACCGATCCCGTTCTTGAACAAGATTCTTTTGAACGATTGCAGGACGTAATGCAAAGCGCAGGCGAGTTAGATGTTCGCGCAGATTACTCAGAAGTTGTAGATACCTCTTTCGCAAAAGCAGCCATGAGCTGAATATATTAAATATGCCGGCGGCATGCCGGCATGTTTTTTATTTATTTAATTCAAAACTACTTTATCTCCCAGCAGAGACAGCTCACGCTTAGCCTCATCACACAAAACGGCGTAATCAGCCGGAAACTCAGTCGGCATACCGGATATAAGCTCGGCGGAATACTCCAGCAGCGCTAAATCGTCCAGCAAGCTGGCTACTCGAAGATATTCGTTGCCGCTTTGTCTCTGACCTATCAATTCGCCAGCGCCGCGCAGCTCAAGATCTTTCTGCGCTATCTCAAAACCATCGTTTGAAGCTTTCAGTATTTCAAGTCTTTCCGTGGGCTTAGATGTAACCAGATAGCACTCCGACTGCCGTTCTCCTCTTCCGACACGTCCGCGCAGCTGATGCAGCGTTGCCAGGCCGAAGCGATCTGCGTCCTCAATTATGATTATCGAAGCGTTCGGAACATCTACCCCGACTTCAACAACTGTAGTGCTTATCAGCAGAGAGAGCTCGCCTTGCGCAAAGCTGCGCATGGTCTCTGATTTTGTGCTTTCGCTCATGCCTCCGTGAATAACTCCGACAGATATTCCGCTCATGCAGCTTGACAATTCGAACGAAAGCTGCTCTATGCTCATCATATTGTTTTCCTCAGAAGAAACTATGCTCGGGCATATTGCGTACGCCTGCGCACCTTCTGCAAGTCTGTCTCTCAGCCATAAATACATACTTTTACGTTTAGCGGACGGTACTATGCGCGTTTTAACAGGCTTGCGCCCAGGCGGCAGCTCGTCTATCACGCTGACCTGCGCTTTGCCATATTGAATGAGCGCAAGCGTGCGAGGTATCGGAGTTGCAGACATCAGAAGCGTATTCACCGCCTCTCCGCGCGAGAGCGCCGCGCGCTGCGCCACACCGAATCGGTGCTGCTCATCCGTTATTACTAAGCCTAAATGCGGAATTTCTGATGTGTCGTACAACAGCGCATGAGTGCCTATGAGCAGTGTTATATCGCCTTTCGACAGGCCTGATGTTATTCTCTTTCGTTCGGCAGCAGAAGTTTTCGCCGTAAGCAAAGCAGCCTCATTGCCAAACAGCTTCTCAGCCTGACGCATATGCTGTTCTGCAAGTATCGCAGTCGGCGCCATAAACAAAGTCTGGATTCCGCTGCGCATCGCCAGATACGCTGCAAAAAACGCCACTATAGTCTTACCCGAGCCTACGTCCCCTTGCAGAAGCCTGTTCATAGGATAAGGCTCAGACATATCCTGCATAATCTCTCGCATAGACCTGAGCTGAGCTTCGGTAGGCTTAAATGGCAGCATTGATAAAAAATCTCCCAATATTCCAAAATCTGAGAAAGACTGCGGCGCACCCTCGTCTCGCCGCCCCGCCTCACGCAGCATACATGAATAGACCAGAAGTTCCCGCAAGACAAGAGAGGCGCGAGCCGCTGCCGTATCTTCCGGTTTTTTTGGAATATGAGCAAGACGCAGCGAATCCATCTCGCTTATCAAGCCTGCTTTTTCACAAAATTCTTCTGAAAATCGTTCTTCAACCTCAACTTCATTCAGAGCCTCTTTTATTATGCGCTCAAGCATAGCAGGCTTAATAAAAGCAAATTTAGGATATACGGGAGTAATCCCGCCATGCAGAAAGCCTCGCGCGCTATCCAGTCTCCAATAAGAGCCGTCTTTATGCGCCACGCCCATAAATCTCAGCTCTTTTCCCCTGGTATATTGTTTTTGGAGATATGGCTGATTGAAAAGCGGTATTCTTACTACTCCGCCTTCGCACGCCAGCTCTACAGTGACGATTTTCAAACCGTTTCTTACAAATACCAATCTGGGATCTCGCGCTACTACGCCATGCACAATTGCCCTTTTTCCTTCCTCAAGCTCTGATACAGACGTTACGTCATCCAAATTTATATATGTTGACGGCAGAGTGTACAGCAAATCACGCACAGTTGTTATCCCATGTTTCTCCAGATCCTTTGCTCTTTGCGGCCCTACGCCTTTTATTTTTGTGACTTCATCCTGAAGCTGCATTTTTCCTCCCCGTGCAAAAAAGAGCCTTTGCAGTACAAAAGCTCCTTATCTCAATACACTAATTAAGAATCCAAAATTTATTCAGCAGACAGAATATAATCGTAAACATTCTGACCGCCGCGCAACACTTCTACACTGCATTCTTCGAACTGTCCTTCTATCCTTTCGCGCAGCTCTTTCGCGCGCTCATCTGAAACAGATTCTCCATAATACAAAGATATAACCGAAGATTCCGGCGTGACCATGTCTTCCAGAAGCTTATCTATAACATCGTCTTCATTATCTCCATGAGCTATAATCGTATCCGATTCACGTATGCCTATTATCTCATCTTTTTTTATCTGCATTCCATTGGTAGCGCTGTCGCGCACGGCTCTGGTCACACATGCAGACGCTACATTATCCATAGCTTCTTTTGCGCTCTTAATATTCTCATCAATGTCCATTTCAGCATTATAAGAGAGTATGGCTGCGATTCCCTGCGGTATTGTACAAGACGGCAAAACTACCAGATTTTTGTTAGTAAGGTGTTTGGCCTGCTCTGCCGCTAAAATAATATTCTTATTGTTAGGCAAAACAGCAATAAACTCAGCGTTTATTTTATCCGCTGCTTCTGCGATGTCCTCTGCACTCGGATTCATAGACTGACCTCCGGATACTATTTGATCCGCACCCAAATCTTTAAATATATCGGTGAACCCTTCCCCCGCTGAAACCGCAACGAGTCCTATGTGTTTTTGATTCGCCGCCTCGGTAGGGTCGAGACCTGTTATAGACTCATGCTGCTCGCGCATATTATCTATTTTTATCCTGCTGAGCTGACCGAGCTTCAGCGCATATTGCAGCGCCTCTCCCGGGTTTTCCGTATGCACATGGACTTTTATCGTCTCGCCGTCTCCGACAACTACAAGGCTGTCTCCTATAGACAAAAGCTTATCGCGCAAATCGTCCACAACAGTGTCGTTTACCTCAGGAAGCAAATTCACTATAAAGAATTCCGTACAGTATCCGAACTCGATGTTAGACGTGCTTATATCACTGCGCGCGGGGGGCTTTTTCTCAGCAGTATGGGTTAAATCAAGCGCCGTGACGTAATCTACGCCATCGACAGCCATCTTAAAACCCTTTAGTATCATCACAAGACCGGCGCCTCCCGCATCGACTACGCCCGCTTCCTTCAGAACAGGAAGAAGATCGGGAGTTTTCTTCAGCATTTGAGCGCCTGAATCTATCGCCGCTTCCAGCACTTCATCCAAATTGCCGCCTGAGTCAATACATCTTCGAGCGCCATGCGCCACCGCCTTGGCCACGGTCAAAATAGTTCCTTCTTTAGGCTTCATGACCGCTTTATAAGCAGACTGGACGCCCATCTCTAACGCGCGTACCAGATCCTCAGCAGTCATAACGTCCATATGTTTTTCCACACTTTGACTAAAGCCTCGGAAAATCTGCGATAAAATTACTCCAGAATTTCCTCTCGCTCCGCGCAGAGCGCCGCGTCCCAAAGCCTGAACTATCTCTCCTACGCCGCCTTCGCAGGCGTTGACCTCGCGCGCCGCCGTGACAAGAGTCATAGACATATTCGTTCCTGTATCTCCATCAGGAACGGGAAATACATTCAAATCGTTAAGAGTTTGCTTATTGTCTTCCAAATATCCGGCAGCGGCAACCACCATTTCTTTTAAAAGTTTCGCATTTATTATTTTGTCAGACACATTTGTTCCCTCCGGCGGCTATTGACCGACGCGAATTCCGCTGACGAGAACTTTGACATCGTTAATATTCAGACCCGTGTTCTTTTCCAGATTATATCTCACTGTAGAAATAATACTGGAAGCGACAGCAGAGATTGACACGCCATACTGCACAATAACATACAGCTCGACGCTGATTGCATTTGTACCGTCAGTATACACACGCACACCGCGCTTTACATTCTCCTTAGCAAGTATGTCCGCCAAGCTGTCTTTCATTTTATTTACAGGGGACATCCCCACCACACCGTAGCATTCTGTCGTAGCCATGCCTGCAATAGAGGCGATGCAGTCATCTGTGTATGTGATCTTACCACCGGAAGTCTCTATAATTGCACTCATTTCTCTGGCCTCCTATATTATGTGTTCGCAGCGGCTGCATTTTGCTTCCTACTGCTCATTATATTATAACCTTTTTTCAAGCAGAGGTATATATCCTCAAACAAATTTAACAATTAAATTCCAAAATTTGCGACAACGTCTTTAATATTCAATTTTTTTCAAATAATATGTGAATTTGCGGTTGCAAAAAACAATGTAAAGTGCTAAAATATAATGGTTCGAACGATAAACTCCTAAGGAGGTGTAAGTATGGCCAAGTATTGTGAAGTTTGCGGCAAGGGCGTTACGTCGGGCAACAGCGTATCTCACTCTCATAGAAAATCCAAGAGAAAGTGGGCTCCCAACGTACAGAGAATCCGTGTAATCGAAAATGGTACGCCCAAAAGAAAATACGTCTGCACACGTTGTATGCGTTCCGGCCTTGTAGAGCGCTCGGTATAATGCAGACATCCTAATAGGACAGAAAGAAGCCGGCTCAGAAGCCGGTCTTTTTTTGTACCTTTTCGCCGTCTTACGTCATACTGCAAAGTTTAACCGCGTATTCATACTAACAGATTCGTATGGAGGCGCAAGCATGAAGAGAACTTTGCTAATAATAGGCGCATCATGTCTGTTCGCACTTTTTCTATATTCACCTCAGGCATGCATCAACGGTTCTGCCGACGCAGCTTATACCTTTCTTTATATAGTATTGCCGTCGCTGTTCCCGTTTTTTTTCGCAGTGAGGCTGCTTATAGATTCCGGTATAGTCGCTATATTCTCCCGCGTTTTAGAGAAACCTACGAGGCTGATATTCGGATTTCCGGGATGCTTCTCTTACGTTTTTCTATGCTCCCTTCTTTCAGGGTATCCCGCCGGCGCCAGAGCAACATGCGACCTTTACAAATCAGGCTGCATAGACAGAAAATGTGCAGAACACATGATAAACGCCGCGAGCACATCAGGCCCAATGTTCATAATAGGTACAATCGGCGCAGGATTACTCAGATATCCACAGCTGGCATGGTACGTCATGGCGGCGCATATTATAAGCGCGATAATAACCGCGATTATAGCCGGATTCTCCTGCCGTACTTATATACCCTCACCGCCAATTCAGTCACAAAACCAGCCGGGAATAATCGACATGATATACTCAGCAGTGATGAGCGGGCTGAAAAGCATGATGCTCGTCGGAGGGTTTATGCTGATTTTTGGCGCTGCAGCAGGCGGTTTGGAGTCATTGCCTATATACCAGGCTTTGCCATCAGAAGCACAGGCAATCACAGCGGGATGTATGGAAATGACAACGGGCGTAGTTAGAACAGACGCCCTCCCGCTTCAAACTCAGCTGATAGTCATAAGCTGTATTATTGCTTTTGGCGGCGCGAGTATTCATTTGCAAACTTATTCTCTCTGCGCTACAGTTGGGCTTCGGCCTCGCAGCTTCATGCTGAGCAAGCTAATGCAGACAGGCTTAGCCGCCGGATGCTGCGTGCTTTTACTAAAGCTATTTCCTCCCGGTGTAGTAACCGTAAGCACAGCCTTTTCAACTTCTCAGAGCACAAGCTATTGCGGCTTTGCAATGGCGGCCTTTGCCATCTTGAGCGCACTTATAATCCGTCCTATGATAAACAGCAGAAAAAATTGAACGAAAACCAAGGCGCAGAACGCGCCCTGGTTTTTATTTTGTTCAGATTCAGTTTTATTGTTCAATTGGAATTGGAACTTTTTGGCTTATTTTCTGCCATAGCACGTATTCTGCTCTTGTTTTCGCGAACCACGTCTATGCTCTCTTTATAAAATGTCTCAAGCTCATCGAAGACCTCTTCTGCATAATCACTCGCACTCTGACGCAGCTCTTCGGCACGCTGTTTAGCGCTTTCTATCACCTTTGTAGCACGGTCATACGCAGCTTTGGAAACTGCTTCCTGCTGTATCATCTGGTCTGCTCTGGATTTAGCAGAAGTGATTATATCGTTAGCCCGAGCTTCCGCCTCGCTGAGAATATCGTCCTTCTCTTTCATAATGCGGCGAGAAAAGTCCAGTTCGTCGTGCAGAGCTTTTTTTATGTCGTCAATAATCTCCATGACTATTTTGTAGTCAATAGATTTATTTTTATTAAAGCCCTTTGTAGGACTCATTTCAATTTCTTCCTGAAGCTCATTAACCAGAGCAAAGATATCTGTTTTTTCCACGTAATTTACCCCCGTTTATGGTTTATCCGATTTATTTGGTCTTTTTCTTAATAAACTCTTCTACCGCCTCCGGTACAAATCCGGAGATTTCGCCGCCGAAATGCAGCAGCTCTCGCACAATGCTGGAGCTTATCGCCGCGTATTCCGGCTTAGTAATCAGAAAAATTGTTTCGACATCGCCGTAAAGCGAATTGCAGATGGCCAAATCCTGCTCGTACTGATAGTCTATGACATTGCGCGTGCCTCTTATTACAGCATCTGCGCCTGTTTCTTTTACACAATCTGCAAGCAAACCACTGAAATAAATTATTTCTATGTTATCCAGATGTGCCGTCGCATCCGCCAGCATTGTCATCCTCTCCTCTACAGAGAAGTAATACTTTTTAGCTACGTTGTCCAGAACACCAAGCACAAGCTCGTCGCAAAGCTTTGCACTGCGTTCTATAATATCCAAATGCCCTTTGGTCAGCGGGTCAAAGCTGCCAGGGAATATAAATCTCAAAGTTTTTAATCCTCACCTTCGTCAATTCTGCCGAGGAAGGTCACCAGTGTCTTTCCGTATTTTTTCTCCCTCAGTGTTTTCAAGCCGCACTGCACCTTCGGCAACGGCGCATCATGTTCCACTATAAGTTTTCCATTAGGCTTGAGCTTATCCAATTCCATAATGCGGTTTATAGCGCGTTCATAAAACCCTGATTTATACGGCGGATCGAGAAATATGAAATCATACTGACCTGGCAGCTCAAGAGCACGTTCAAAATCTCCGTGAACAAGAGTATACGACCCCTCAAAAGGCGCGGCATTCTGAGAAACAGCCTTAGCCGCCGCTTTGCTCACATCGCAGAATACGCATTCGTCTGCTCCTCGGCTAAGCGCCTCTACACCCATAGCGCCGCTTCCCGCAAACAAGTCTAATACGCGCGCTCCGGATATATCGAATTGAATTGATCCGAAAATAGCCTCTCTGACTTTATCTGTCGTAGGGCGTGTTTCCTCTCCCGGCGGAGCTGTGATTCGCATACCTTTTTTACTGCCCGCAATAACTCTCAAACCTGACCGTCTTTCTTTGATTATTGTATTAGTTTATTATTGATTAAAAACTGTACCATAAAAATCTAAGTACACTTTTACTAATTATAATATTAATCGAAAATCGCCGAAAAGTAAAGCATTAATGTGTAAATTTGCGATTTTATTCACGACATTTCCACACTGCCTTAGAATTCTAATATCCTGCAATCCGAAATAACCACGTCCACAGGTATATCGAAGGTCTCATTCGGAAGCTCCATCAAAAGCTGGGCGTCAAAGCATATTCCAATCTTGAATACATCTTTGCCTTTCAAAAACCTGTCGTAATATCCGCCGCCGTACCCCAGGCGAGCGCCTTTGTAATCAAAAGCCAGACCCGGCATTATAACCGCTTCGATACTATCCATTTGACGCGACCCTGCCGGAGGTTCCATTATACCGTATTTATTTGGCACCAATGGCTGCCTGTCCCAGACGAGCGCAGACATTTTATTTCCGGACTCTACTCGCGGCAGAGCAACTTCGATACCGCTTTTTTTCAGCATTTTAATCAAATCATGCGTTTCCACTTCGCCTTTATACGAATAATAACACATTATACGTCTAAAATCCCGTTTTATAATCTCATTGAACGCCTTCTGCGCTATATCTCGGGAAAGTATCTCTCTGCTTTCTCGGCTCATAGAAGCTCTGAGCTTAAACATTCTATCTCTTACTTCGCGCTTATTCATTAATATATACTCTCGGAACTCTGCCCGTCAAGGATGTAAGTATCTCATAGCTTATCGTACCTGTCAAACCAGCCATATCCTCAGCATCCATTCCCCCATCTCCAAGCAGGATGACTTTATCTCCCTCGGCAGCGGTTATATCAGTAACGTCGAACATTATCTGATCCATACATACTCTGCCTATAAGCGGCGCTTTTTCGCCATTTATGAGCCCATACGCACCCTTCGACGTCAACGCGCGCTTGTATCCGTCCGCATAGCCGATGGGCACTGTAGCTACGCGCGTCTGCCTTTCCGCTTTGAAAACTCTGCCATAGCTCACGCTTTCTCCCGGCTCAATTGTTTTTACATACGAAATATAGCTGTTCAAAGACAGCGCGGGACGCAGATTTATCCCGGAGCAATCGACCTCGCCGGAAGGCGGATAGCCATAAAGAGATATGCCCATGCGGCACAGGTCAAAGTGCATATCCGGAAGCTCTATTATCGCGGCGCTGTTCGCAGCATGACGCAAAGGATGATAGCCGCGAGATTCTATTCTGTCGGCAAACGCCGTAAACCTAGCCGCCTGAAGCTTTGAATACTCTTTATCAGTTTCATCAGCCGTTGCAAAATGCGTAAAAACGCCCTCTACTTCAAGATTGTCCGATTTGCCGATTTCATCCAGCAGCGAATCCAGCTCAGACATTGTCCTCAGACCGACTCTCCCCATGCCCGTATCCAGCTTAATATGGAGCTTTGCAGTCTTCCCCGCTTTTTCCGCCGCACTCCGGATTGCGCGCACATGCTCCGGCGTAAACACACACAAAGACACCTCCGCCCCCAGCAGCGCAGTATACGCCTCGGGGAGTACAGGCGAAAGAATTAAAATACATCCATCGACATATTCTCTAAGCTCCAAAGCCTCCTCCGGCGTCGCCACGGCAAAATACTTAACCCCTTCTTTCGCCGCGCGTTTAGATACTTTTTCTACGCCGTGACCATACGCATCGGCCTTGACCACTGCCATAACTTCTGTCCCCGCGCATCGCCTTAGCTCTGATATATTATTTGCAATGCAGTTTAAATCTACAACCGCATAAGTTTTTCTGTACACGTTTATCGCCTCCTCATCAAGCGAACACTCGCGTTACATTATAACTCTAATATACATTTTTTTCAATGTTATGATTCATCAGAACAAAAACAAAGCGTCTGACCGCTTTTGCAAATCAGACGCATGTTGTTATCTGTAATCTACGCGCAGTATCATTGCGCTCATTTTAAACATTTCTAAATCTATAAGACCATCCGTAATTTCAAAGCTGCGTCCCGTCAGAAGGCATGAAGCCCTCGTATAAGTCTGAGCCGCCAGCACATCATACTGTTCTTTTGACAGGCACGTTTTAAAAGCACGTATGTCTATCACTGAGCGCATATTTCTGTTTGCGCGATTGAGCACGGTGATATATACTCCATCCTCAGCGTCCTTTCCGAAAGCGTCCTTCCCTCCTATTACAAATCTCAGGACGGCAAGGACGTCTTCATTGACAGCGCGAAAGCTGACGAAGCCCGTTTCCAGCGCATCGCATTTATTCCTCACCGCCGCGACAGATTTATAAAAGAACTTAATGAGTCTGTCTCTCGGTCTATACGGCGCGCGATTAAACGGATCCTTCAAACCATGCATACCGACCTCGTCGCCATAATAAACGGTCGGCATTCCCGGAATAGAAAACACAAGCGCAACCGCAATTCTCTGCAGCAATGCACCTTTCGCATCCTGTTCAGCCGAAACTCTCATGTCGGCCTGTTCTTCCCGCGAACGCGGAAGCAGAGCGTCCTTGCCCAACGAAAGAACAGTTCTTATGCGCTCCACATCATGAGATGAAAGCAAATTCATCAAGCAATAGTACATTTCTTTCGGATAGCAGGTAGCCTGATGCGAAAGCAGCATCTTCAACTCGCGAGCGTCAGTCTCTCCTATAAGAAAATCTATTATCGCAGAACGCAGAGGGTAATTCATCACGCTGTCCAGACCTCTTCCGAGAGCATAGCTGCGCGGATTATTATAGCTCATTTTTGAGGTTGGATCTTCCCAAACCTCTCCCAGCAGCAGATTTTCACTGTTATGCTCTTTCACTGCCGAACGCATAAGCTCTATGACGTCATCAGGAAGCTCATCCGCCACATCCAGCCTATATCCGCCTGCTCCTGCTTTCAGCCAGCGCTTCATTACGCTGTCCTCGCCCGTTATTATAAACTTTTGCCAATCCGGATTGTGTTCATCTACCTCCGGCAGAGTTTTAAATCCCCACCAGCATTTATATTCATTCGGAAAACTGCTGAAGCTGTACCAGCTATAGTACGGCGAGCTTTTGCTCTGCGCCGCGCCTACGGAGTCATAGCTTCCGCGTGAATTAAAATAAACGCTGTCGTCTCCCGTGTGTGAAAACACGCCGTCGAGTATTATTTTTATGCCCAGCTCTTCAGCAGCGGCGCATAAACTCCTGAAGTCCTCCTCTGAGCCTAGTATGGGATCTATTTTGCAGTAATCGGACGTGTTGTAACGGTGATTTGAGTCCGCCTCAAAAATAGGATTGAGATAGATAGCGGTCACGCCTCCCGACGCCAAATCTATCAAAGACTGTTCTATTCCTTTCAGGTCTCCTCCGTAATAATCGCACGGAGCGTAAAACAACTCCCCCTCCTGCGGCTCGTACAGCACATCATCTCTAAAATCAGAGTGATATACGGCTTTTTGTCCCAAAGCTTTGTGATATTCCACTCCTGATCTCCCGCTGTCTGCGCTGCTCTTGCGAAATCTGTCCGGAAAGATCTGATATGCTATAGCCTTTTTAAAAAAATCAGGCGTTCTAAACTCTGCATCATGCACGGTTATTTGAAAGCTCGCAGGATTTGAAGAATATATGCTGCCCAGTCCGGAATGAAGTCTGCTTGAGCTGCCGTAAAAAACTCTGTCCTGCCCTATGTCTATAGTAAAATAATACCAAACCAGCCCCGGCTCTTCCGGCATTATCACACGCGTGCTCCACCAGCCGTCGCTGTATTCCATTCTGTACTCTGCACTGCCAGAATTGTGAAATACACGCAAAAAGGCGTTGTCTACATATACGTCTTTAATATAAAGACTGAGCGTAACCTCCTGCCCGGGAGCAACAGCCCCGAGCGGTCTGCGATATTTTCCGTGCGTAGAATCGTGAAATATTATGTTCGCGTATTTATACATTCCTTCGCCTCCTCAAGCAGCTCAGGAGTTCATTTTAGCCTCCATATCAAATCGTTGTAATCTTTGATCGTTCTGTCTGAGCTGAATATACCTGACATAGCCGTATTGCTTATCGCCAAATCCAACCATTTTTCCTTATCGCGATACGTCTTCACAGCGCGTGCAAAAGCATCGTCATAGGATCTGAAATCATGCAGAAGAAAATATCTGTCCGCAGCTTCAAAATCTCCAAACACCAGAGAATGATACAGGTCTGAGAACTGACGGTCGTTCGCTCCGGGAAGCGACCCGTCTATCAGCCTGCCCAAAACAGAGCGCAGCTCCTTATCCTTTTCGTAATATTCTCCCGTATTGTACGCATTGAACTTTTTAAGGCGCTCTATTTCCTGAACAGTCGCACCGAAAATAAATATGTTCTCTTCTCCGACACGCTCGTATATCTCTACGTTCGCGCCGTCCATAGTGCCTATTGTAACCGCGCCGTTCATCATGAACTTCATATTGCCCGTTCCGGACGCTTCCATCCCTGCCGTGGAGAGCTGCTCCGAAAAATCAGTAGCGGGTATGAGTATTTCCGCCGCCGATACACTGTAATTCTCGATAAACACAACCTGCAAGATGTCCTTTGTCTTGGGATCGTTGTTCACGAGCTGTGCGACGGAGTTTATAAGTCTTATTATGTTCTTTGCCCTCGCATACCCCGGAGAAGCCTTCGCTGCGAACAAGAACACCATTGGCTGAGTAAAAGAGCTTGGGTCTTCCAGTATTCTGTTATACAAGCATATTATATGCATCACTTTAAGAAGCTGGCGCTTGTATTCATGCAGGCGCTTGGCGTGAGTGTCGAAAATAGCGTCTGTGTTGAGAACTATTCCCTGCTTTTTCAACACATAATCCGCAAGGCGTTTTTTGTTCTGCTGTTTTATCTCGAAGAAGCGTTCGCGAAACTTCTCATCATGCTGATATTCCATAAGACGTTCAAACTGAGTGTAGTCCTTCAGGAATCCGTCGCCTATATAATCTATCATGAGCTTTGTCAGCCCGGGGTTTGCCTTTGCCAACCATCGGCGATGAGTTATGCCGTTTGTTATAGCAAGGAATTTACTCGGATGCTGAATATAACTGTCTCTGAAAAGCTGTGTTTTTAATATATTGCCATGCAGCTGAGACACGCCGTTTATCTTCCCGCATGCGGCTACGCAAAGATGCGCCATTCGTATCTCGTTGTACGCTATTATCGAAAGCTGACTTATTTTTTCGAAATCGCCCGGATATTCCTGCCAGAGCGTCTCGCAGTATTTCTCATTTATAGCTTTAATTATCGCGTAAATACGCGGAAGCAGGCGGCTGAACATATCCTTCGGCCAGCATTCCAGAGCCTCGCGCAGTATAGTATGATTCGTATAGTTGAAAACCTGACCTACGATATACCACGCATCGTCCCAGCTGAACCCCTCTTCATCCATGAGTATACGCATAAGCTCCGGGATAGCCAGAGTCGGATGAGTATCGTTGATTTGAATCTCGATATATTTCGGCAAAGTATGCAAATCGCCGTACAGCTTTTTGTGCCTTCTGACGAGAGACTGAATCGTAGCGGAGGTAAAGAAATAGAACTGTTTGAGCCGGAGCTGCTTTCCCGCTTCGTGATTGTCCTCAGGGTACAGGACTTTGGAAATCACCTCGGCCAGCTCTTTTTCCTCCATAGCGCGCGCATAGTCGCCTCGATTAAAAAGAGACATATCCAGATTTTTCTTTGCTCTTGCGCTCCAGAGTCTCAGCGTCGCAGGAGTATCGCTGTCATAACCTACTATCGGCATGTCGTACGGCACCGCAACCACAGTAGAATAATTAAAGTGATTTATCCTGAGTCCCTCGTCCGTCCATTCTTCTTTTATCTCTCCTCCGAAATGAACCTCGACCTGCTCCTCTACAGTCTCAACTTCCCAGACTTCGCCCGTATCCAGCCAGTTGTCTTCTACCTCGACCTGCGCTCCATCGAGAATTTTTTGTTTAAAAAGACCGTGCTCATATCTGATTCCACAGCCCATGGCAGGCAGCTCAAGCGTGGCCAGAGAATCCAAAAAGCACGCCGCAAGCCTGCCCAAGCCGCCGTTGCCCAGAGCTGCGTCGTCCTCTTCTTCCTCCACGTCGTATAAGTCTATACCCATTTCGGCAAGCGCATCTTTGTATCTGTCGAACTTGCCCAGATTAATCATATTGTTGACTAATGCACGCCCCATCAGAAACTCAGCAGACATATAAACAAGCATCTTTTTCCCCTGCTTTTGTATATTCTCCTGACTGCGCGTCCATTCGTCCATTATCTCATCACGCACGCAGAGAGCGCATGCCTGATATATAAGCTCCATGCTTGCATTCTCAAGCGTTTTGCCGAAATGCCGCTTGAGCTTGCTCCTGATGTTCTCGTACTCTTTGGAATGCGAGTGTGCCATATAAGTTTTTATCCTCCATGTTCTATGCTTTGGGCTAAACCAAAGAGCCTCATCCGCTTGTTATTTTTTTCGGCATGAGACTCTTATCGCCGTCTTATAGTAGTATGCCCAAGCATACAAGGTGTATATTACAATATTTTCTGAAAATTGTAAACAGCTCCAAAACTTGAAATTTCACCTTTCTGCCAACGAAGTGTAAAGTCCCATGTATTCTGAAGCTGACACCGCAAAGCTGCTGTCTCTTGACATTGCGCTGCTTATCAGGCCGTCCATTATTTCCGCATTTGCATAGCATTTGAGCGCGAGCCTGATAACATTGAGCATATCATGAGCATTAAAATTGCGAAAAGAGAATCCATTCCCTTCACCTGTATACTGATTATACGGATGCACCGTATCCGCCAAGCCGCCCGTTTCTCTTACAATGGGCAGGCTTCCGTATCTCATCGCAATCATCTGTGAAATGCCGCACGGCTCAAATTTCGACGGCATGAGGAAGAAATCGCTTCCGGCATATACCTTTCGAGCCAGCTCATCATCATATCCCAGCTTGACAGACAGTCTCCCGCAGTATTTATACGCCGACTGCATAAAGAAATCCTCATACTGCCTCTCTCCCGAGCCAACGACTACCATCGCTACGTTTTCGCTCATTATTTCGTCCATGACTCTGACTATGAGATCCAAGCCTTTTTGAGATGTCATTCTTGTAACTACGCCTATTATGGGAGTATCCAGCTTAGTACCCAAATTGAGAGCGTTCATGAGGTCTGCTTTGCATAGTCTGCGGTTTTCAAGAGATGAATAAGTATAATTGGCATACAGAGCCTTATCTCTCGACGGGTCGTACAGCTCTGTATCCATACCGTTTAATATACCGCTCAAATCCGCGCTTCGTTTGCAAAGCACGCCATCCATTCCCTCGCCGAAATACTGCGTCATTATCTCGCTGGCATAAGTAGGGCTTACTGTATTAAGCAGGTCTGCAAATACAAGCGCACTCTTTAAAAAGTTCGCGCATCCATACGCCTCTATGCACTCTGAATTGTAATATTCGGGGCCTATCCCCAGCATATCTTGAATAAAGCCTTGTGAAAACTTGCCTTGATACGCGAGATTGTGTATAGTATAGAGCGTTTTTATTCCGCCCTGAGGTCTGCCTCTGTACTGTGTTTTTATCAGCATTGGAATTATGCCTGTATGCCAATCGTTGCAATGTATTACGTCCGGAATAAAGTCTATTAAAGATAAGCTCTCCAAAACAGCACGCGAAAAGAACGAATACTGCTCCCCTTCAGCTTCTCCTCCCCTGTATATCTCAGTGCCGAAATAGTATTCGCTGTCTACAAAGTAAAACGTAACTCCGCGAAACTGCATAGTGAGTATTCCGGCGTATTGCTTACGCCAGCCGAGATTCACATAGAACTTGGCGAGCGTCTGCATTTTTTCGAAGTATTTTTCTTTTATTTTCTTATGCAGCGGTATCATAACTCGAGCATCAACGCCCTGCCGATTGAGCTCAACGGGCAGCGCGCCTATTACATCCGCCAGACCGCCAACCTTAGCGAACGGGGCGCATTCTGCTCCGACTATCAGTACGCTCAGCCTGTCTCTCATATTACTGCTCCTTTCTTGATAACTACGGGATAATGTTTATCCCCTATCAGTCGTCTGCCGGAGCGTATACGCACGTTTTTATCCAGAATCGTGTTTTCTATCCAGCAGTTATTGAATATCTCGCATCCATTCATAATAATGCTGTCTTTTATTGTTGTATCCTTACCTATCTTTACTGTACGGAATATTACGCTGTTTTCGACTCTGCCTTCTATCTCACAGCCGTTAGCTATGAGCGAATTCTGCACCACAGCTTCTGAGCCATAGCGAACGGGAAATTCATCCTTTGCTTTAGTATAAACAGGATGACCGGTATGGAACAACTCCTTCTGCACTTCGCGATTCAGCATCGACATATTCACATCGTAATACGAAGCAACCGAATGCAATCTTCCCACATAGCCCGTATGCTCATAGCCGTAGACTCTGAGACGCGACACATTGGGCATGAGTACATCCTGTATAAACTTATATCTGCCGCGGGAAATAGCGTCGTCTACCAAATACTCTAACAGATCCTTCTTTATTAGATAAGCGGAGAGGCTCATGTTAGTCGAAGTAGGCATTATAGGATTGAATTCCATATCCAGCACTCTGCCGTTTTTGTCCATATTCAGACGCAGATCGTTAAATCCCATTTCTCCTGATTTTGGGGTTATCGGCTCATCGTTATATAGAATAGTGATGTCGGCATTTTTAGCTATATGATAGTTTACAAGATCCGTATATGTCGTGTTATATATATTGTACGCACTGGACAGCAGGCAATACTGTTGACTAATGCGTTTGATATAACCCATGGAATTTTTAATTGAATCGCACAGCCCGCGCTGAGCCATGGAATTGTCTATAGTATCGACCACAGGTGCCAGAATGACCATACCGCCGTTCTTCTTGCTCAAATCCCATTCTTTGCCTGAGCCAAGGTGATCCACCATAGATTGATAATGCATCCGCGTTATAACGCCAACGTTGCGTATGCCGGAGTTTACCATATTGGATAGAATAAAGTCTATCGCGCGGTATCTGCCGCCCACGGGCAGCGCGCCTATCGCGCGATTGGCGCAAAGCTCTATCAAATCCATATTCTGTTCGCCCGTATATACCAGTCCGAATACGTCGTTAGTAATGTTCAATTCAGTTTCCCCCTCATATGCGCGAATTAGGCTCTATCATCTCTCCGGAGCTAACCTCTGTTCCGCCGCTCAGCTCACAGTTCATTCCAATGACGGCTATATCTTGACCGCCGCCTATCTTGCACCCTTCGCCTATTACGACCTCTTCATCTAATATAGACTTTATAACAGACGATCCGCCGCAAATTTTTGAACGCGACATTATTATACTGTCTTTAATTTTTGCGCCTTCTTCGACCACCACCCCGGGGAATATCACGCTGTTTTCTATTTCGCCGTCAATGACGCAGCCTTCCGATATTATACTGTTCTTAACCTTTGCGGTTTTTCCTGTATAATGAGGAGGCATATCTGCGCTTCGGCTGTATATTCTCCACGACGTATCCTGCAAATCCAGCTCAGATGTATCCGAAAGCAGCTCCATGTTAGCTTCCCAATAGCTCTCCACCGTGCCTACGTCTTTCCAATATCCTCGGAAAGGATATGCAAACAGCCTTTCTCCGCCGGAGAGCATGGCAGGGATAACATTTTTCCCGAAATCATTTGCAGAATTTATGTCATTGCTGTCTTCTATAAGATATTTGCGCAGCTTTTTCCACGTAAAGACGTATACGCCCATAGACGCCATATTGTTCTTCGGCTCAGCAGGCTTTTCTTCAAATTCAAATATTCGCAGCTCCTCGTCGGTGTTCATTATGCCGAATCTGGAAGCTTCTTCAAACGGAACTTTAATTACTGCTATTGTAGCATCCGCTTCTTTTTCGATATGCGCCAGAAGCATTTTGCTGTAATCCATTTTATAGATATGGTCTCCGGAGAGCACCATAACGTAATCCGGATTATATCTGTCTATAAAATAGCAATTCTGAAACACTGCGTTCGCTGTGCCGGAATACCACTCTCCCGATTCACCTCGAACATAAGGAGGGAGTACAAAAGCTCCGCCTGACATGCTGTCCAGATCCCACGGAGCGCCCGTGCTTATATACGAATTCAGCTCCAGCGGCTGATACTGAGTCAACACGCCTACGGTATCCACTCCGGAATGAACACAGTTCGAAAGAGGAAAATCTATTATCTTGTATTTCCCGCCGTATGGCACAGCCGGCTTGGCGCGGAGCCGCGTCAGTACACCTAACCTGCTGCCCTGTCCCCCCGCGAGCAGCATCGCTACACATTTCTTCTTAGCTTGCATATTCAGACCCCCGTTTCAATTAACAATTAACATTGTCTTACTTTAAAAAATGCCGAATTTTATCAATCAGCAGTGAACTCGTAGTACACCGCAGCTAACGGCGGCAGAGTTACACTAGCCGAAAAAGGCAGATTCATCGGCCCTTGCTCGTGGAAAGTGTGAGTGCTTCTGCCGTCCGATATTCCTCTCACGCCGCTCCCTCCAAATTGGAGATCGTCACTGTTTATTATTTCTTTCAACGTGCCCGCCATCGGCATTCCGATTACATAATTGTATCTCACCACAGGCGTAAAGTTAAACACAGCCACCAAGCGTCTAACCTTGCCCGCGCGCTCCGCAGAATTCCTCATAAACGCCAGCGTACTCCAATTTCTATTGTCTACATCGAGCCATGTAAATCCGTCCCATTTATCATCAACTTCGTACAGAGCTCTGTTTCGCTTATAGTATCTGCCCAAACGCCGGACATAGCTCTGCATGTTGAAATGCGAATCATACTCCAGCAGAAACCAATCCAGCTGCTTTTTCTCCGACCACTCTATAAACTGAGCAAATTCATCCCCCATGAACATCATCTTTTTCCCGGGGTGGGCATACATAAAGCCATAAAGCGCACGCAATGTTGCAAATTTTTGCCAATAATCTCCTGCCATTTTATCTATAATCGAGCCTTTGCCATGAACCACTTCGTCATGAGAATATGGCAGGATATAATTCTCACTGTAAGCATACATCATGGAGAAAGTTATTTTATCATGGTTGTCTTTACGATATATCGGGTCCATAGAGAAATACTCAAGAGTATCGTGCATATATCCCATATCCCATTTAAAAGTAAAGCCAAGTCCGCCTATCTCCGGAGGTTTCGTAACCAGCGGATAAGCTGACGACTCCTCTGCAATCGTCATGGCGCCCGGGAACAGCGTAAGCAGAGTGGCGTTCAGCTTGCGCAGAAATTCAACGGCATCCAAATCTATGTTCCCGCCATATTGATTTAACGCATGTTCTCCGTTTTCTCTGCCGAAGTCCAGATACAGCATAGATGAAACCGCATCTACTCTTATGCCGTCCACATGATATTTATCCATGAAGAACACCGCGCTGGACACCAGAAAGCTCTGAACTTCCGGTCTGCCGTAGTTAAAAGTCAGAGTTCCCCAATGCGGATGTTCTGCTCTCAGCGGAGAAACATGCTCGTACAGACCTGTTCCGTCAAAATACGCGAGACCATGCGCATCCTTTGGAAAATGAGCCGGAACCCAATCTATTATCACTCCAATGCCGTGATTATGCATTACATCTACAAATTTCATGAACTGCTGAGGCGTGCCGTACCTCGATGTGAAAGCGAAATAACCCGTAACCTGATAACCCCACGAGTCGTCAAACGGGTATTCCGTAACGGGAAGAAGCTCAATATGAGTAAAGCCCATATCTTCCGCGTACTCCGCCAGCTCCTCAGCAATCTCCGCAATATCGACAAACTGATACCCTTCTTTGGTACGCCAAGAGCCTATATGCAGCTCGTAAATATTAACGGGCGAAGTAAATATATTTCTTGATTTACGTCTGCGCATGTACGTTTCATCCTGCCATACATAATCAGAAATATCCCAAATCTTAGACGCCGTCGCAGGCCGAACCTCAGCGTGGAATGCAAAAGGATCAGCTTTAAGCCTCGACACTCCGTCGCATCCCCAGACGCTATACTTATATATGTCGCCGTTCTTCAGTCCTTTTACAAAAGCCGTCCAGACTCCGCCTTCCATCTGTTCCATCGGATTTGCTTGCGCATTCCATCCGTTAAAGTCTCCGACTACGCTGACCGCGGCGGCGTTAGGCGCCCACACGCAGAAGCGGTGCATATCCAATTCTTCTATATAATGGCAGCCCAACGTATTGTATGCGCGCTGCGCCTCTCCCGTATTAAACAGATATATCTCATCCCTATAAGGATAATGTCTATCGTTCATAGTATCTGCCCCCTTATCGCCGTTATGCTTCTCAGAGTTTGTATATGTAGCCCGCCTCCTCCGGCGCTGTCCGATTCATTTCTTTTGCCATATCTTCGTAGCCTTCTCTTCCCATCAGAGCAAAGGTCGCTATCTTCCCGTCCTCTACGCCGGGCTGATTGAAAGCGTCTATATTCAGAAACTCACCCGCAGCGGCAGTAGCCATCTCGAAAAAATACAGCAGCGCTCCGTATGTGCATTCATCCAACGAATCTATAGTTATCTTCATGTTCATCTTTCCGGCTTTTGTAACTGCATAGCGCGTGCCTGCCAGCTCGGATGAGATGAGCTTGTTGAAAGTCTGCCCTGACAAATACTCCGCATCGTAAACATTTATAGGAGCTTTTGGAATCTCCAGTAAGCTGCGGAAGTTTTTTATTTCAATAAAGTTAATAATCTTATCAAACGGGCCTTCATTGTAGAGCTGAACCTGCGAATGCTGATCCGTAACGCCCAGAGCGCGCACAGGCGTTTGACCGCAGTATACAACTTCTCCGTCGTTGCTGATACGCTTGCCTAAGCTTTCCGCCCAAAGCTGAGCATACCATTCGGCCGTATTCATAAGCGATTCAGCATACGGCATCATAACGTTTATATTCACGCCTTTTTTCATAGCCGCGCAGTGAAGCATAGCATACATATACGCCGGATTCTTCTCCAGCTCCGGCGCGGAACATATTTTATCCATATCCGCCGCACCTTCCAGCAGCTTATATATATCTATATTGAGTACGGCTGCACTGAGAAGTCCAACAGGACAAAGAACTGAGAATCTGCCGCCCGTGCCATCCGGAACGACGTATGTCTTGAAACCGTATTCGTCCGCAATGCGCTTCATATTTCCTTTTTCTTTATCTGTTGTGATTATGACATTGTCTTTAAAATTGTCTCCCAAAACAGAATGAAGCTTATCCAGCGCGAGCATAAACTGCGCTACTGTCTCTACAGTATTGCCTGATTTTGTAATTACATGGAAGCAGGTTTTTTCCGGTTCGATTATGTCAAAAAGCGCAGAAATCGCGTCAGGGTCTACATTGTCGAGCACATAAAATCTCGCCCCGCCGCGCCTTTCCGCGCTGAGTTCGTTGTATTTCAAATGCTTTAGAGCGGTAAAAAGCGCCTTCGACCCCAAAGCCGACCCGCCTATGCCTAAAACCACGAAACTATCAAAGCTCTCGTTAATTCTCTTTCCCGCTTCAACAATATCCTTTATTATTCCTCCCTGATTAAACGGAAGTTCCCTCCATGTGTTCATCTTGCGTTTCGCACAGACTCCTGCATGAACCGCAGGCAGTTTCTCACGCTGCTCCGTTATTTCCGCCTCTGTCAAGCCGCCCGAAACCGCCGACCTTAGCATATTATTAAAATCAATTGTTATGCCCTTCATGTGGTATCCGCCTTTCTTTCGGAATATAGTGTGATAAAGGTTATGCTTCCCTCTGCCCTGCGCTTTATTCTTTGCGCCGACTGGAAATAATATCACGCTATAGCGCATTTATCTACTTATTATAATATCACATTTCACTTTCTCTTTAAATGCTGTTACATAAAAAACTTACATATAATTGCTACTTTTTTTGCCGCTTATTGTCATACATCTTTTCCTATTGAACTGACCATATCCGCTCTCAAAAAAGCTGCGTCAATATACGAATATTTAATCTGAGGAGAAAGCTCGGACGCCGTCTCATTTTCCAACAGCTTGTCCACCGCAGACGCCGCTCCGCTAAGATATGCAGAAATTGCAGAGTAGACCGGGCTGTCAGCCCCGGAGGTGTTGCTCTCAAAATCACTTTTAACGCTGCTTATATGTTCCGACAGCGCTTTTATACTCTCCAGAGCTTTAGTCGCGGATATTTCGCTTTTATCCAGAGAAAGAGAAAGTTCGCAAAGCTTGCTCTCCAGCTGCCCGGCAAGAGAAAAAGCCGCCTTCGCACTTTCTACAGCCGCAGAGGGAGCCGTAATTTTGAGTTTTAGTTTCTCAGAGGATATTTCACGTATCTTGCAGCTCAGATTCTGTTCCGACTCCAGTCTGTCCGATACATTTTCAGCTTCTTCTTCTGTCTCATAAGCGGATACATACACTCTGAATTCCTCTCCGGAGCGCACATATCCTGCGCCGCCCTTCTCCTGCAAAGACTGCGCCAATTCTTTAGCGTTTTCTTCATTATCAAAAACGCCCGCCTGCAAAGCGTATAGATTCAAACCGGAAAGCTCCAACTCGTCGGTGGCTGTCTCGTCTTCTTCCGCCGCATTGTTGTTATCGTTTGAATCCGACTCTTCTGACCCGGCCGCATCCTGACCTGTAACAAAAGCTATGACAGGAGTTATTATTCTATCCGAGAGAAAATTCCCCACCTTTGCCGCTCCGATAAAGTAAACCGCCGCGGCTACGCATATCATCACTATAACCAGCAGAGCTCCCTTTCCGCCTCCGCTCTCCCTGCCGGAATTTCCGTCCATTCTGGAATATCTCATTTCATTTCCTCCGTTTTCATATGTATACCATAACCGACATTCTAATCTCTAGTATTTTATGCGCCACAGACGGCAAGTATTACTAAATACACATATTGAAATAACAGATAATATGATTTATAATGTAGGAAAATGTCGCATTGGAGGACATTATGCACACATTTGATAAATGGGATAAGAGATTTGTTGAACTATCACAGACTATCGCCACATGGTCCAGTTGTTACAAAGAAGGCAGGCAGGTCGGCGCAGTCATAGTGCGCGATAAGCGAATAATCACCACGGGATATAACGGCGCGCCTTCGGGAATAAAAAGCTGCAAAGAAAAAGGAGAATGCCTTCGAATTAAACTGGGCATACCTTCCGGCACACGCCACGAGCTATGCTACGCCATACACGCCGAGCAAAACGCAATAATACAGGCGGCTAAGCTGGGCATATCAATAGAGGGCGCCACTCTATACTGTACACACTATCCATGCACAATATGCGCCAAAATGATAGTAAACGCAGGCATAAAACGTGTGATTTACATTCATCCATATCCTGACGATTTCTCCCGCACCCTTCTGGCGGAGGCAGGTATAGAGACTATACAATATAATATAGAAGAATAGTTTATTTTTATCAAAAGGAATTGGTCAAAAGCATCAACAGCTTTGCCGATTCCTAATTTCTAGCTTTCATGTGCAATTATCTATTGCATTTTTATTCTTTTTGACGTATAATTATTTACGAGCTTTATAGCTGAATCCTTTTTCGGCAAAGGTTCACCAAAACTAAATGTTTTTTTATTTTCAGATATTTTTGGAGGAAAAAGTTTTGATAAAAACGGCAGTTGTAGGAGCAACGGGTTACGCCGGAGAGGAGCTTGTCCGTCTGCTTGCCTCTCATCCGCAGGCAGAGCTGGCACATGTAATTTCCAAAAGCTTCGCCGGCATGGCCATGAGCGAAGTCTACGGCAGTTATAAAAGTCTGCCGGAGATGACACTGGAAGAGCTGGAGCCTTCCGCCTTGTCCGAATGCGATGTAGTTTTCACCGCACTCCCCCATGGTCAATCCATGAGCATCGTACCTGCTCTTTTGGAAGCAGGCGTAAAAGTGATAGACCTTTCCGGTGATTTCAGATATGACGACGTAAAAGTTTACGAAAAGTGGTACAAGCTGCCTCACAGCGAACCGGATATAAACAAAAAAGCCGTTTACGGTCTATGCGAGCTGCACCGCAGCGATATAAAAGCTACTAATATAGTAGCCAACCCCGGCTGCTACACAACAACAAGCATACTTCCGCTCTATCCTCTGCTGAAAGCAGGTCTTATCAGCGAGAAGGGAATCATCGTAGACGCTAAATCAGGCGTTACGGGAGCAGGGCGCAGCGAAAAGCTTGCCAACAGCTATTGCGAAGTAAACGAAAGCATGAAAGCATATGGCGTGACAACACACAGACACACGTCCGAGATAGAGCAGGAGCTGAGCCACGCGGCAGGAGAACAAATCCTCCTCAGCTTCACGCCGCATCTTCTGCCCGTAAAACGCGGGATACTCGCTACTATATATACAACACTGAACAAAGGAGTCACTGAGTCCGAAATAGCCAAGGCATATTCCTGCTACAGCGACGAAACCTTCGTACATGTTTTGCCTCATGGCGAGCTTCCCGAACTGAAGCACGTAACAGGTTCAAACAACTGCTTCATAGGCTACAAGATAGACGAACGGCTCGGACGTCTGATAATCGTAAGCTGTATAGATAATTTAATTAAAGGAGCAGCAGGGCAAGCAGTTCAGAATATGAATCTTCTGATGGGGCTTCCCGAGGATACAGGCCTGCCCAGACTCGCTATGTATCTATAAAAACGACCGGCAACTAAACTCTGCATCCGCGTATCGAACGCGGCTTATTCAATAAGGAGAAATAAAATGATTTCATTTAACGAAGAACGCGCCAATACTTTGATAGAAGCGCTGCCTTATATTCAAAAGCTTTACGGAAAGACAATCGTAGTCAAATACGGCGGAGCCGCCATGAAAGACGAGGAACTAAAAAAACATTTTCTCGAGGATATAACTCTGCTGAAATTCGTAGGGATGAACCCCATAGTAGTACACGGAGGCGGCCCCGGAATTAACAAGACACTCGGAGACATGAATATTGAATCCAAATTCCACAACGGTCTCCGCGTAACTAACACCGAAACAATGGACGTCGTTCAGATGGTATTGGCAGGTAAAATAAACAAAGACATCGTAGCCGGGCTGAACGCATGCGGAAGCAAAGCCGTAGGTCTCTGCGGCATAGACGGCGGGGTTATCCGCGCGCACAAAGCCGAACCTGTAGACGGTGTAGATTTGGGACATGTCGGTGAAATAGACAGCATAGATACTAAGCTGCTTGAAATGCTTACAGAAGACCAGTACATACCCGTAATTGCACCTGTAGCATGCGGCCCAGACGGGGAGAGCTACAACATAAACGCCGACACGGCAGCCAGCGCCATCGCCACGGCGCTCAAAGCAGAGAAACTGATGTTCTTAACGGATATAGACGGCATCCGCAGAAAAGCTGACGACCCTTCTTCTTTGATATATGTCATATCCAGCCAAGATGTAGCCGGCATGATAGCAGAAGGAGTGCTTTACGGCGGGATGCTTCCCAAGGCAAAAGCCTGCGCAAAAGCTATTCGCGAAGGTGTCAACCGCGTACACATCATAAACGGTACTATACCGCATTCTATAATACTTGAGATTTTCACCAATTCCGGTATCGGAACGATGTTTACAAAGTGAGGACGAAGCATGACGCTTAACGAAATAATCGCACTTGACGAAAAGTATTATATGAACTGCTTCGGCCGCCGAAACGAAGTCTGCTTCACACACGGCGAAGGCGTTACGCTCTACGACACAGAAGGCAAAGCTTATACGGATTTTCTTGCCGGAATTGCTGTAAACTGCCTTGGATACGGAGACAAAGGGCTCTCCGATACAATCGCGAATCAGGCGTCTAAGTTAATACACTCTTCGAGTCTGTTCTACATTGAAAGCCAGGCAAAAGCAGCTCAGATTCTCTGCAGCGCTACAGGTTACGACAAGGTTTTTTTCGCAAACAGCGGCGCAGAGGCCGTCGAAGGCGCAATGAAGCTGGCTAGGAAGTATTTCTTCGAAAAAGGAGAAAACCGCTATGAGTTTATAACCATGAAGAACTCCTTCCATGGCAGAACTCTCGCCACTCTTTTCGCCACAGGACAGGACAAATTCCACACCGCCTTCCAGCCCGGCGTACCTACGTTTAAATATGCAGAATATGGAAATATAGAAAGCGCAAAGGCTCTCATATCTGACAAAACGTGCGCAATAATAATGGAGCCTATCCAGGGAGAAGGCGGAGTAATCTGCGCTTCGGACGAATATCTGCGCGATATGCGCAAGCTGGCAGACGACAACGACATACTCCTTATTTTCGACGAAATTCAAACCGGAATGGGGCGCACGGGCAGTCTGCTTTGTTCCACAGGGGCAGGCGCAAAAGGCGATATTGTCACTATGGCAAAGGCGCTTGGCGGAGGGGTTCCCATCGGCGCATTCTTAGCGACAGACAAGGTCGCGAGCGCAATGCAGCCCTCAGACCATGGCTCCACATTCGGAGGAAATCAAATAGCAACAGCAGCGGCTTGCTATACGCTCTCTAAAGTCGCGACAGACGAAATGATGCAAAACATCAGGGAGAAAGGCGTCTACTTCAAAAACAAGCTGGAAGCTCTCTGCGCGGAGATGCCAGAAAAAGCGCTGGAAGCCAGAGGCAAAGGTCTGCTGCTCGGTCTCAAGCTCGCCGACAGCATACCCGCAAAGAGTATCGTTTCAAAACTGTTGGATTCCGGATTCGTATGCTGCACTGCCGGTCAGAACTGCTTGAGATTCCTCCCTCCCTATATTATAGAAGAAAGTCACATCGACGCATTGACCCGCGCTCTTACGGATATATTGCGCGGGGCTTGACGGCGGGGGCAGTATGAAGTTACAATATAATAATTAGGAAAATTCGAGAAATCGAGAAGGAGATATAACAATGGATCTTACAAGCTATACGCCTCTCGCTCCTTTCGCTCAGAAGCATCTGCTCACACTGGCAGATTACACTAAGGACGAGATACTGCAAATACTCACTCACGCTCTCAAGCTAAAGAGGCAGAACTACCGTGGTCTCCCCCACCATCTTCTCAAAGGTCAGACTTTAGGCATGATATTCGCAAAAAGCTCTACAAGAACGCGCGTATCTTTTGAAGTCGGTATGTATCAGCTCGGCGGTCACGCGCTTAATTTGACTACGCATGACATCCAGCTCGGACGCGGAGAGACTATAGAAGATACGGCCAGAGTTCTTTCGCGTTTCGTAGACGGCATAATGATACGCACATTCGACCAGAGCGACGTGGAAAAGCTCGCAGAATACGGCAGCATTCCGATCATCAATGGTCTGACAGATAAATACCATCCCTGTCAGGCTTTGGCAGATATGCTCACATTCTACGAAAAGAAGCAAGAGTTCGAAGGACGCAAGCTGACTTTTATCGGAGACGGCAACAACGTATGTCATTCTCTCATGATAATCTGCGCTAAGCTCGGCGTAAACTTCTCCTGCGCTTGTCCCAAGGGATACGAGCCGGATGAGGACGTGGTTGCCAACTCTCTGGAATTCGCCAAAGCCTCCGGAGCTCAAATAATAGTAACTCAAGATCCCGTAGCCGCAATTAAAGACGCCGACGCAGTGTACACAGACGTCTGGGCAAGCATGGGTCAAGAGAGTGAATTCGAAGAGAAATCCAAGCATTTCCTCAGCTATCAGGTCAACTCTGAGCTGATGAAACACGCTAAAAGCGACGCTATATTCCTCCACTGCCTGCCGGCTCACAGAGGCGAAGAGGTCACGGCGGAAGTTATCGACGGTCCGCAAAGCGTTGTATTCGACGAAGCTGAAAACAGACTTCACGCACAAAAGGCCGTCATGGCGCTCCTGATGGAGAAATAAGAAAATAAAGAAAACGGAGATTTGCAATAAAGTGGAAAAGATAATCCTGCGTCGTGCAACACCGGCCGACGCTCCCAAAATTCTGCACATAACACGAGATGCTTTTGAAAAATATGCCGCAGAGGTTCGCAGACGAGAAAAAATCGCTGCTCTTTACGAAACTGAACTGGACGTCATAAACGACATACATGATATTAATGTATTCGTATGCGAGGTAGACGGAGATATACAAGGCTGCGTCAGAGTGCGAATTATGGAAGAAGGGATAGCATATCTTAGTCGATTTGCCGTTACTCCCGAGGCGAGCAGCCTGGGGCTCGGCGGTCTCCTGCTAGAAAAAGTAAAGTTAGAGTGCATAGCCATGGGAGCCCGTGCGATAGTCCTGCATACGGCCAGCAGAATGCGGTCTACCGTATCCTTCTATCTGAAAAACGGTTATTACATACATTCTATCAGCAAAGATTCCGACTATATACGAGCAGTAATGGTCAACGAGCTTGTTCCTATGGATGAATTGTTCGATTACGAATCCATAGTGGATAAACTGAAATCTCACAAATAATAGCATTCAATAAGGGGCACCGCCCCGTCATTCAACAAGTGAACGAGGGGCGAAGCCTCTTAGGGCTTCAGCGGCGGATTGCACCGCCGCTGAAGGCTTAGATGTCCCCCGCCGCCTATAGAGACGGGGGACATCTGTTCGCGGTTATAGTTTAAAGCTATAGCTAATCAAATCTTATAGGTATTATACAATAACCATTAAATAAGTTATAATTAGGTCATAAAATAACTCGGCTACAGAGTTCTTATACGAAGTAAATAAGCAGCAGATTTATATATGGAGGTTTGACTATGAGCAGTAAATATACACCATTTCGTTATGATTATGTCGGCAGCTTTCTGAGACCGGAGTCCCTGAAAAAGGCCAGAGCAGATTTTGAAGCAGGAAAAATTACAAAAGAAGCTCTGACTAAGGCTGAGGATGAAGCTATTCTCGATTTGGTAGAAAAGCAGAAGAAAGCCGGATACCATGTTATCACAGACGGAGAATTTCGCAGAGCAACGTGGCATCTTGATTTTATGTGGGGCTTTAAAGGAGTCGAGCATCACAAAACTGAACAGGGCGTGCGCTTCAATGACGAGCAGGCTATGCTGGACGATACGTATCTTGTGGGAAAAATTTCTGCTGAAAATCATCCGTTCGTTGAGCACTACAAGTTTGTGAAAGCGTTGGAAGATGAGAACACAGTTGCGAAGCAGACAATGCCTGCTCCGGCTCAGTTTTTTCAGCAAATGATTTTGGCAATGAACATTGAATCAACGAGAAAAATCTATCCCGAAAACGACGAGCTTATTAACGATATAGCGGCAGGCTACCGCCGGGTTATTAAGGATCTCTACGACGCAGGCTGCCGAAATATTCAGTTCGATGACTGCACATGGGGCGTATGCGTATCTGAAGGCAGCTGCAGCAGATACAGCGAAGGCACAGACCTCCAGGAGATTATGGAGCTTCTTTTAAAAGTTAATAATCTTGCTATCGAAGGAAAACCGGACGACTTGGTTATAAATACTCATGTTTGCAGAGGAAATTATCACTCCACGTTTTTCAGCAGCGGAGCTTATGATTCTGTTGCAAGCTTCCTGTTTGAGCGTGAGAACGTCGATGCTTACTATCTTGAGTATGACGACGAGCGCTCCGGCGGCTTTGAACCGCTCAAGACGATACCCGACGGCAAAAAAGTAGTGCTCGGTCTTATCACAACTAAAACTCCTGAGCTGGAAGATAAAGCAGCAGTAATTGAGCGTATCCACGAAGCCGCAAAATACGTTCCGCTTGATAACCTCTATCTCAGTCCGCAGTGCGGCTTTGCTTCTTGTGAGATAGGCAATAAGCTTACGGAAGAAGAACAGTGGGCTAAGCTTGCGCTTGTTAAGGAAATCGCTGAGGAAGTTTGGGGCGATAAATAATTAAATACAACCGAAAAAGCATATGAGCTTTTGCAAGACACTCTGCAAAAAAGCAGAGTGTCTTTTGATAAGTAAATAGTAAAAAAATAACAAAAATGTATGATTAAGTTGACATAAACAAGTGTATAGAATATAATGTAAGAAACAAAGCTGACAAAGAGATTATCATTCGATTTGTAAGCCTGATAAAATTAATTCACTTAATATTTTGACAGCGAGGATATATCCGAGCAGGAATTATTGTGATATATATTTTTGTTTATATATAGAATACACAGCTCTTTCGTTGTCATGGCGGGAGAGTTTTTTGTTTATACGCAGCTAGTAACAGGAGGTACTTATATGCTTAAGGTAGCAATATACGGAAAGGGCGGCATTGGAAAATCTACGGTGACAAGCAATCTGTCAGCTGCCTTTGCGGCTATGGGAAAAAAGGTCATACAAATAGGATGTGATCCAAAAGCCGATTCGACGATAAATCTTCTGGGAGGAGAGCCGCTTCTTCCGGTTATGAATTATATGCGAGAGATGGAGGAAGATCCGGAAACTTTGGAGCAGATATCTAAAGTTGGATATGGAGGAGTTCTCTGCATTGAGACAGGCGGTCCGACGCCGGGCTTGGGCTGCGCGGGAAGAGGCATAATCGCTACGTTTAATTTGCTGGACGATATGCGCCTTTTTGAAAAATGGCAGCCGGACGTGGTGCTGTACGATGTTCTCGGAGACGTGGTATGCGGAGGCTTTGCCGCGCCGATAAGAGAAGGATACGCCGAGAAAGTTTTGATAGTGACGTCAGGCGAAAAGATGGCTCTCTATGCTGCAAACAATATAAACTGTGCTGTTAATAATTTTGAAGACCGTGGTTATGCGACAGTCTTCGGAATTGTACTCAATCACAGAAATGTAGAAAATGAGACGGAAAAGGTCGAAGCCTTTGCAAAAGAAGCGGGATTGAAGATAGTTGGAGAAGTACCGCGCAGCGATGAAATAACGCGCTTTGAGGATATGGGAAAGACTGTCATAGAAGGGGACCCCAGCTCGCCGATAAGCCGATGTTTCTTTGACTTGGCGGAAAAGCTGCTGAAGGAGAGCGCAAATGATTGAGAAAGCAATTTACTATACAGCCGAGGATTTGGCTCAGAGAGGGAAAGACGGTATTCCGCCCGAACTTATATCCGGCACGCATCTTATATACAGCTCGCCTGCTACGCTGGCGTTTAACTCCCCGGGTGCGGAGGGATTCGGAGTAAAACGCGCCGGCTTGTCTATTCCTGATTCCGTCATGCTTCTGGTCGCTCCGGGGTGCTGCGGCAGAAATACATCGCTGATAAGCTCGATGAGAGAATATGACAATCGGTTTTTTTATCTGATAATGGACGAGACTGACATAGTGACGGGCCGCCATCTAAGTAAAGTCCCTGATGCTGTTCAGGAGGTTTGCGACAGCCTTCCTAAGATGCCGTCTGTGGTGATGATATGTATTACGTGTGTAGATGCACTTCTGGGTACGGATATGGAGCGAGTTTGCAGAAAGGCAGAGGAAAAGGTCGGCATTCCCGTGCGCCCGTGCTATATGTACGCTCTTACGCGCGAGGGCAGAAAGCCTCCCATGGTTCATGTGCGGCAGTCTCTGTATTCTCTGCTGAAGCCAATGAAAAAGAAGGGAACTACTGTCAATATTTTGGGATATTTTTCGCCGCTGATGGATGACTGTGAGCTTTACACTCTGCTGAGGCAGGCAGGCGTGCGCAAGATAAATGAAATATCTCGATGTAAGGATTACGAAGAATATCTGACCATGGCAGAAGCCAATTTCAATCTGCTCCTCAACCCCGAGGCTCGTCCCGCCGCGCAGGACTTCGAGGAAAAATTAAAGATACCTTCTATAGAGCTGACCCGCTTATATCAAACAGATAAAATTGAAAGTCAATATAAGGCTTTGGGAGCTGCGTTAGGCGTGCATTTTGATGACTCTAACGAAAAAGCGGCGGCTGAAAATGCCGTCGAGAGATTTAAAAACACTTACGGAAGCTTGACGTTTGCCGTCGGAGAGTGCATGAATGGAGATTCTTTTGAGCTGTCTTTGGCGCTTGTCAGGTATGGGTTCAAGGTTTCTGAGATATACGGCACGATAAACGCCGAGAATTTTGTGTACTTGCGCCGTCTCGCCGAGCTTAGCCCTGATACAAAGGTATTTGCAAATCTCGAGCCGACAATGATTTATTACGATTGCAGCGAGGCTCACGCTGACATGACTATAGGAAAAGACGCAGGCTATTATCACCCCGACAGCCCGAATTTGCAGTGGAATCAGGATATACAGCCTTTTGGATATGCGGGAGTTCGATGGCTGTTTGAATCGCTGGCGGATGTGCTCGGCGGGCAGAAAGGAGAAACAGAATGAAAGGTCTTTGGAAGCATCTAACTCCATTCGCTCCCGACCAGTCGGGCGCGGTTTCCGTGTTGTATGAGCTGGGAGGGATAATCGTTATCTGCGACGCCGGCGGATGCGCCGGCAATGTATGCGGGTTTGACGAACCTAGATGGTTCGAGAGCAAGAGCGCTATTTTCAGCGCGGGATTGAGAGATATGGACGCCATAATGGGCAGAGACGAACGCCTGGCTTCCAGACTTGCGGACGTAGCGAACAAAGTCTCCGCTAAATTCGCCGCGATTATAGGAACTCCTGTTCCCGCTGTAATCGGCACAGATTACAGAGCGCTGAAGCGTCTCACGGAAAAAAAGACTCATTTGCCTGTCATTACGGTGGAAGCTACGGGTATGGAGCTTTACGACAAAGGCGAAGAGGAAGCGTATCTTACGCTTTTTAAAACTTTTTCTAAAGAAAAGCTTCCCGTAAAAAAAGGCAAAGTAGGCGTTGTAGGCGCAACTCCGCTCGATTTGAGCAACCTGACCGCGGCGGAAGATTTGAGACAGTATTTTAACGAACAGGGCTTAGAGGCGATTTGTTACGGCATGGGAGCGGGTCTTGACGATGTAGAGAAAGCGTCGGAGGCAGAAAGAAATCTTGTAGTATCTCCGGCCGGCTTGAAAACAGCTAAGTATTTGCAGGAGAAATTCGGCACTCCATACGATGTCGGGTATCCGATAGCAGATAAGCTCATTCCTGATTTGGATTTTTCAGGCAAGAAGGTACTTGTAGTTCACCAGCAGGTTATCGCAAATTCAATCCGAAGCGAGCTTCAGATTAGAAAATGCTCTGAAGTGACTGCGGCTACTTGGTTTATGAAGAAAAAAGAGCTGGAAATGCCCGGAGACGTGAATCTCAAAGAAGAAGAGTCGCTCTCAGAATTGGTCGACAGCGGAGATTATGATGTTATTATAGGGGACGAATCGTTAAAGAAGATAGTTCCCGGTTTTAAAGGATTGTTCGTAAGCACGCCTCATTTTGCGGTGTCGGGAAAATTGGTAAAGTCATGAAAGCTGATATTACAAATGTAATAAGAGTTTACGGCATAGTGCAGGGTGTAGGTTTTCGCCCTACGGTGAGCAGACATGCTGCTGAATGCGGAGTCAGAGGCAGCGTATGCAACAAAGGTCCGTATGTCGAGATATTGGCGCAGGGCAGAGAGGAGCAGGTCGAGAGGTTTTTAGATGCTCTGAAGACGAAGCCTCCCAAAAGGGCGGCAATATTGAAAATAGATGTAAAGAATATTGAAATGCCTCGCTTTGATGAGTTTTCAATCATTGAAAGTGAAAAGACGAAAGGTGAAATATTTATTTCTCCGGATATAGCTATATGCGACGATTGCAAACGAGAACTTTACGACAAAAAAGACAGACGATATCTCCATCCTTTTATAAACTGCACCTGCTGTGGTCCGCGCCTGACTATACTGGATGCGCTTCCATATGACAGAGAGCGAACAAGCATGAAGGACTTCCCGATGTGCAGAGATTGTGCTGAGGAATACCACAGCCCTGAGACTAGAAGATACGACGCTCAGCCGGTCTGCTGCAATGACTGCGGGCCTGAGGTCTATCTGATAGGCACGGAAAAACGCGGCAGAGAGGCGATAACCTATACGCGCAGAGTTATAAGCAGCGGAGGCATAGCGGCTGTAAAAGGCATAGGGGGATTTCATCTCTGCTGCGACGCTTCAAACGAGGATGCCGTAAGCAGATTGCGTAAATTGAAAACTCGCCCTGCTAAGCCTTTCGCCGTTATGATGAAAGATGAAAATACAGTAAAGCGAGAGTGTAAGCTTACCTGCGAGCAGGAAACGATTCTGAGCGGTCACCAAAAGCCTATAATCCTGCTCGAGAGAAAGGCAGGCGGAAAGGTCTGCGGATTGGTGGCTCCGGGCAACCCTAAAATAGGAGTTATGCTTCCGTATGCTCCCGTTCAGATGCTTCTGTTCGATTATGATGATGAGATTGAAATGCCGGATGTGCTGGTTATGACCAGCGGAAATGTCTCCGGAGCTCCGATATGCAGGGACGATAACGATGCTTTGAACGAATTGACTAATCTCTGCGATTGTGTGCTTTCGCATGATAGAAAGATACGCATTCGAGCCGATGATTCTGTTATGGATTTCTTTCGCGGCGAGCCGTATATGATTCGCAGATCGAGAGGCTACGCTCCGCTGCCGATTTTGCTTTCCGGAAACTTCGAGGGGAATGTTTTGGCTATTGGCGGAGAGCTGAAAAATACATTTTGTATAGGTGTGAACAATCAGTTTTATCCGTCGCCGTATGTAGGAGATTTGGCGGATTTGCGCACAGTGAAGGCGCTTGAGGAAACAATTGATAGATTCAAAACGCTTCTCGAAGCAGAACCGACTATTGTGGCGTGCGATCTGCATCCTAAATATAATTCTACCGCTGCAGCTAAAGAAATGGGGCTTCCGCTGTTTCGAGTACAGCATCATTATGCTCACGTTCTGTCTTGTATGGCGGAGAATGATTATTCCGAACCGGTATTAGGCGTTTCGTTTGACGGTACGGGCTATGGCGCCGACGGGACAATTTGGGGAGGCGAGATACTCGCGGCGGATTTAGACAATTTTGAACGCATAGGAAGTATATCTCCGTTTATGCAGACAGGCGGAGACGCTTCCGCGAAAGAAGGCTGGCGAATAGCAGTTTCTTTGATACATGGCTTTAGCGCTGACAAACAATCCGCATTAGAGATTGTACGCAATCTCAAACTTTGTACTGATGCAGAAGCAAAGGTGCAGATGACCATGGCTGACAGGCGAATTAACAGCGTGGTTTCCACCAGCGCAGGGAGACTTTTCGATGGAATAAGTGCGATTTTGGGAATAAGGAGAAGCTCTACTTTTGAGGGCGAGAGTTCAACAGCGCTGCAATTTGCAGCGGAGAGCTTTGAAAAAAGCGGAAAATCGCATATGAATATTGATATTCCCCTTATTCGCGAGACGGACGGGAAAATGCTCTTAGCGACAGACGATTTGGCGGCTGCAATCGTCAAGGCTAGATTAAACGGCGCAGAAGCCGATGAGCTGGCATATTTTTTCCACGCTAAGCTGGCGGAGCAGATAGTTGCGGCTTGTGTGAGAGCGCGCGAGCTGACGTGCATAGATACGGCGGCTCTAAGCGGCGGCGTCTATCAAAACGGGCTGCTTCTAAAGCTGACTGTCATTGAACTTGAGAAACAGGGGTTTAAGGTTTTGACTCATAGCCTGATACCTCCGAATGACGGCGGAATTGCGCTGGGTCAGGCGGCTGCGGCCATGAGATTTATTAATAAAAATAGGGTTAAATTGTAAAGTTTTAAATTTTGTTACGAATTTAGGAGGACATTAAAATGTGCGTAGGATTATCAGCTAAAGTTGTTAAAATAAGCGACGGCATGGCTCTGGTAGATGCTTTCGGTGCAAAACGAGAGGTGTCCGCGCAGCTGCTGGACGATTTGGAACCCGGCGATTACGTCATGGTTCATGCCGGTATTGCGATAGCGAAGATAACGGATGAGGACGAAAGCGAAACTGATAAGCTGATGGAGGAGCTGATCTAATGTCTCAGCAGAAAAGGAAAACGGCAAAGGAAATAATAACCTCGTATGCCGGACCGAAAATAAGAATGATGGAGGTATGCGGTACTCATACGCACGAGATATTCAGATTGGGTATACGTAAGATACTTCCTGAGCAGATAGAGCTCATATCCGGTCCCGGATGTCCGGTATGCGTCACTCCCGTAGGATATATTGACGAGGCGATTATGCTCGCCGTCGATAAGGGAGCTGTCGTATGTACATTCGGAGACCTGATGAGAGTTCCGGGGACAGAGATGAGCCTAGCCGGAGCGAGAGCAAAAGGCGCAAAAACTCAGATAGTCTACTCCCCGATAGACGCGGTGGAATACGCTAAAAACAATCCGGATGAGCAGGTGGTGTTTCTCTCCGTAGGGTTTGAGACTACCACGCCTGCGAGCTGCCTCGCGGTGCAGCGCGCTATAGACGAAAAGCTGGAGAATTTTTCAATTCTGACTGCTAATAAAACAATGCCCAGCGCATATGAAGCTTTAAAAGGGAGCGCAGATGTTTTTCTGTTTCCGGGGCATGTGTGTGCCATAACGGGTACAAAGCTTTACGATGAAATTAAAAACGAAGGCATAAGCGGCGTAGTGGCAGGCTTTACAGCTAATGAATTGCTCACTGCAATAGCAGTAGCTATAACAAAATTTGAAAAGGGCGAACCGTTCTTTGTAAACTGTTATCCGCGCGTAGTAAAAGAAGAGGGAAGCCCCGGCGCTCAAAAGCTTGTAGAAAAGCTCATGCAGCCTTGCGATTCAGAATGGAGAGGCCTGGGAGAAATACCGCAGTCGGGCATGCGGCTCAGGGATGAATACGCGCAGTATGACGCCAGAAAAAAATTTCATATGCGCAGGATAGAAGGACGGAGCAATCCGGCTTGCAGATGCGGAGACGTACTCCAGGGCAAATGCAAACCGAGCGATTGCAAGGTTTTCGGCAGAGGCTGTACTCCTCAGCATCCTATAGGTGCGTGCATGGTTTCCAACGAGGGCGCGTGCTCTGCTTATTATCAATATGGAGGCATTTGACATGGAAAAGACTATTACTCTGGCGCATGGAAGCGGCGGAAAACAGACGAACGAGCTTATAGATGAAGTATTCAAGGCGCATTTTGCAAATCCGAATCTCACGGCAGATGATGCTGCGGTGCTTCCTGCGCCGACAGGTAAAATGGCTATGTCTACTGACGGATTTATAGTTTCGCCGGCGTTTTTTCCGGGAGGAAATATAGGGAAACTTTCAATTTGCGGAACGGTAAATGACCTTGCGTGTATGGGAGCGAAGCCGCTTTATTTATCCTGTGCATTTGTAATTGAAGAAGGCTTTCCTATGAACAAGCTGGAAGAAATCGCAGCTTCCATGGAAAAGACGGCCAAAGAAGCGGGAGTAACGATAGTTTCCGGCGATACGAAAGTTGCAGGCAAGGGCCAGGTAGATCAGATATTTATAACTACTACCGGTGTAGGTCAGATAGCGGAGGGAGTAGAGACCTCCGGCGCAAAGGCAGAGCCCGGAGATGCTATTATAGTAACCGGAGATATAGGCCGTCACGGCTGCACTATTCTGCTTGCTCGTGAGGATTTCGGCATAGAAGCAGATGTGACGAGCGACTGTGCCCCGCTGTGGGGTGCGGTGGAAGCCGTGCTCGATACGGGGAGTGACGTACACGTAATCCGCGATGCTACGCGCGGCGGCGTAGGCACGGTGCTTTATGAAATTGCGGCGCAAAGCGATGTAGGTATTAAGCTGGATTCAACCGCAATACCTGTTGCCGACGAGGTTCGGGGAGTATGCGGAATGCTGGGCTTGGAGCCGTTGTATCTCGCATGTGAGGGAAGGCTTGTGATTTTTGCACCTAAAGAAAATGCCGATGCTATTCTAAATGCTTTGAAGCAGAACGAATATTGTAAAAGTGCAGCAATAATAGGAGAAGTCACGGCAGAACAGCCGGGGAAGGTAGTTATGACTACTGAGATAGGAGCGCAGACGCTTCTTCCGCAGCCCGGCGGCGAGCTGCTGCCGAGAATATGCTGAAGGAGGCATAAATGGAAACGAGAGTTGCAGTAATATCCATAATTGTAGAGAGAGGCACGAAAACGGATGAGCTTAACAGTCTTTTGCACAAAGCGAGCGAGTTTATAATAGGCAGAATGGGCATTCCGTATAAAAGCAAAGGCATCAATATAATTAGCGTAGCGATAGACGCTCCGCAGGATGTGACGAGCGCGCTTTCCGGTAAAATAGGGAGGCTCAAAGGCGTTACAGCGAAGACTGTATACTCTAATGTTATTACCCGGACTGAGGATCAAAAATATGATTAAACTTGCGGTATATGGCAAAGGCGGCGTAGGAAAGTCAACAACGGTATCAAATATCGCCGCTGCGCTGGCAGAGAATGGATTTAAGGTTTTACAGATAGGCTGCGATCCAAAAGCGGATTCTACAACACTGCTTCGCCACGGAGAGCATACGGATACCGTGCTGGATCTTATTCGTGTGCGAAAAAACGACATTACTTTGGAAGATATGGTCAAAGTCGGATATGGCGGTGTGCTTTGTGTCGAAGCGGGTGGGCCTACTCCCGGCTTGGGGTGCGCGGGGAGAGGCATAATATCAGCTCTCGAGACTTTGGAGGCCAAAGGTGCATACAAGGTGTATGAGCCTGATGTAGTTTTATATGACGTCTTGGGCGATGTAGTGTGCGGAGGATTTACAATGCCTATGCGAAGCGGCTATGCGGACAAGGTATTTATTCTTACATCAGGTGAGAATATGTCTATCCACGCTGCGGCTAATATCGCTATGGCAGTAGATAGATTTAAAAACCGCGGATATGCTGAGCTGGGCGGTCTGATATTGAACAGAAAAAACGTAAAAAATGAGGAAGCTAAAGTCAGGGAATTGGCAGAAGATTTTAGTACGGAGATAATAGGCGCACTCAGCTTCAGCGAGCTTGTGCCTGAAGCGGAAGAAAGCCGCAGGACTGTAATCGAAGCTTTCCCGAACAGCGATATGGCGGCGGAATACAGAAAGCTGGCGCATGAGCTGATAAAAATATGCGGTTTGGAGGAGAAATGCTGAGACGAATATCCGTTAATTCAGACGGCGCAGTTATGCGCATATCAAATGCAAGCTTTCCCGAACCGTTTAAATCGGGATTGGAGTTCAACGCGCCCGTACACGGCACATGGAATATAGTTCACACAGGTATGCTGATTCCGGAAGCTCATCAGATATATGTATGCGCGGCTAATTGCATGCGCGGAGTGGTTTTGGCAGCGGCGGAGATGAATATGTCAGATCGCTTTTCCTTTGTGATTTTGGAAGAGTCAGATTTTATTAACGGAGAGATAGAGGAGGTTACGATTGAGGGTACGGCGGATGTAATTCGCAAGCTTCCAAAAAGGCCGCCTTTTGTGCTGCTTTATACCGTCTGTCTGCATCATTTTTTAGGCTGCGATTTGGACAGGATATACTGTGAGCTGGAAAAACTTTTTCCGGATATTTGCTTTGTGCGATGTTTTATGGATCCGATAATGCGAAAAAGCGGAGCTACACCGGATCAGAAAATGCGAAAAAGCCTTTATGATCCGCTTTCGCCATTGCCCTTGCGCAAAGGCGCTGTAAGTCTGTTGGGAAGCGATTTCGCTCTGGACGAAACAAGCGATATTGTACGTCTGCTGAATAGCGGAAATGTTGAGCTGAAAGAACTGCCCGCGTGCAGCACTCCTGCTGAATTTATGTCTATGGGAGAAAGCGAAATGTTTATAGCGGTATATCCTGCGGCTGATTACGGCGCGAGGGCTGCGGCGGAGCGGCTTAACAGGCGTTATATGTATCTGCCGTCAAGCTTTAGCTGCGAGGAAATAACAGAAAACCTCAACAAGCTCTCGGATGCGCTTTCAATTCAGCGCATTGACGTGCAGAGCGAGCGTGAGAAAAGTGAAGCTGCGTTGAAAGAGGCGTATAGAATAATAGGTCAAACGAGAATCGCTATAGATTATACCGTTCATCCAAGGCATTTGGGCTTGGCGCGTTTGTTGACAGAGCACGGCTTTAATGTTGTTCGCGTCTATCTTGACTCTGTTAATACAGAGGAAGAGCAGGATTTCATATGGCTGAAAAGAAACGCTCCCGATTTGGAGCTTGCTGCGACAGTTCAGGTGAAAATGCGCGTTCTTGAGCGTGGAGCAGGCGAAAAAACTCTTGCCATAGGGCAGAAAGCGGCATGGTTTGAAAATACGCCGCATTTTGTAAATATGGTAGAAGGCGGCGGATTATATGGTTTCGATGGAATTTGCAAAATGGCGGAGCTGATGACAGATGCTTTTCTGAACGAGAAAGACACGAGAGATATAGTTCCGCGCAAAGGATTGGGGTGTGAGAGCTGCGTATGAGACAGTCGTATCGAATAATACCTATATACACTGCGGATGTATCCGGAGTGTGCTCAGCTTTGTATGAGCTGGGAGGAATGACGATAATGCATGATTCCTCAGGCTGCAATTCTACTTATAATACACATGACGAGACACGATGGTATGACAAGGACAGTCTTATATTTATTTCCGCATTGTCAGAGATAGAGGCTATAATGGGAGATGATGACAAGCTCATAGACGATATAGTGTATGCAGCTCAGGAATTTAAGCCCGAATTCATAGCTCTCTCAAGTTCTCCTATGCCGTACATGAACGGCACGGATTTCTCCGCGATAGTAAGAATATTGGAAGAAAGAACAGGCATACCGTCGTTCTTTGTGCCTACTAACGGTATGCACGATTATGTGACAGGAGCGGGGAAGGCTATGGCCGAGATTGCGCGCCGATTTGTCAGAAAAGATCTAAAATGCACAAACAGGAGGAGTGTAAATCTGCTCGGAGTGACGCCTCTTGATTTTACAAAGGAGAGCTCCCAAAAAGCTATGAGGGACGTTCTGATGAAGAACGGGTGGGATGTAGTCTCATGCTGGGCTATGGGAGATAAGCTTGAAACGCTCGCTCGCGCAGGAGAGGCTGCGGTGAATCTGGTGGTCTCATCCGTAGGATACGAGGCTGCTCGTGTGCTTAGAGAGACGTGCGGCACGCCGTATGTTGTAGGTACTCCGATTGGGAAATTTACGGATGAGCTCATTGCGGCGATGGAAAAAGCGGTAGAAACGGGCGCGAATATATCTCCGTATGCTGAGCGAAATGAGCAGGATAACTATGACGCTGTGATTATAGGAGAACCAGTGACATGCGGTTCCCTTGCAGAAGCGGTCAAAGCGAAATATGGTGTAAATGTAAGGACAATATGTCCTTTGGAAGCAGATGACGAGTGCTTACCCGCCGGGGCTTTACGAGCTATAGGAGAAGAGCAGGCTCAGGAGCAGTTGAAAGACGCAAGGGCGGTTATAGCAGATCCGCTGTATAAGCCGATATTGAGCAGCGGAAGTGCGTTTTATCCGCTTCCGCACGAGGCTTTCTCGGGCAGAGTCTTTTGGAAAAGTATGCCTGATTTAATAGAATTAATGAAGGAGGATAATGATGGGACTGAATGACACGCCTTCTGGCGAGAGAATACATATAGGCTTTTTCGGTCGGAGAAACGCAGGAAAATCGAGCGTAGTGAACGCAGTTACGGGTCAGGAGCTGGCTGTGGTATCAGATACGCGCGGCACAACTACAGATCCGGTGAGTAAGGCTATGGAGCTTTTGCCAATGGGTCCTGTTCTCATTATAGATACTCCCGGATTTGATGATGAAGGCGCTCTGGGCGAGCTTCGTGTTAAAAAAACTAAGCAGGTATTGAACAGAACTGACGTCGCCGTTTTAGTTGTAGACAGCGCAGAGGGCATGAAAGAATGTGACAGAGAGCTGATAGACATATTTAATCAGAAGAATATACCTTATATTATAGCCTGGAACAAGTGCGATCTTCTGGAAAAGCTGCCTGCATGTTCGGATAACGAAATATATGTCAGCGCTATTGAAAAGACAAATTTAAATAAGCTCAAAGAACAGATAGCGCTTCTAGGCAGGACACAGGAGGAAAAATTTCGGCTGATCGGCGACTTGATTCACCCTGCGGATATAGTAGTTTTAGTCATCCCGATAGATAAGGCGGCTCCAAAAGGCAGACTGATTTTACCTCAGCAGCAGGTTATTCGTGATGTGCTTGAAGCAGACGCCTGCGCGCTGTGCGTTAAAGAATATGAGCTTCAGGAGACGTTGGAAAAGCTGGGGACACGTCCTGCTTTGGTGATAACAGACAGTCAGGTGTTTGCTAAGGTTTCCGCTGATGTGCCGCCGGATATACCGCTTACGTCATTTTCAATTCTCATGGCCAGATATAAAGGCTTGCTGGACGAGGCCGTGCGCGGTGTGGCCGCCGTGGAGAAGTTAAAGGACGGCGATACGGTTTTGATTTCAGAGGGATGTACGCATCATCGTCAATGCGATGACATCGGCAGCGTGAAAATCCCGCGCTGGCTGAGAAACTATACCGGGAAAAAGCTGAATATAGAAACATCATCCGGACGCGAGTTTCCGGAGGATTTATCCAGGTATGCTATGGTAATCCATTGCGGAGGATGTATGCTGAACGAAAGGGAAGTGCGATATAGAATGAAATGTGCGCAGGACCAAGGCGTACCCATAACGAATTACGGTATTACTATTGCATATATGCAGGGGATTTTGAAACGTACGATAGAGATATTTCCGCATTTGCTGGCAGAGCTGGAGGATTAAAGTATGAGAAGAGAACGCGATGCTCTGGGAGAGCGCGAGCTTGGAGACGATATACTTTACGGCATAAACACGCTGCGCGCAAAGGAAAATTTTGATTTGAATCAGCGTTCTGTGAGATGGGAGCTTATAGAAGCGATAGTTACGGTTAAAAAAGCGGCGGCAATTACGTATCGCAGACTTAATCCTGAAAGAGCAGATGTAGAGTCAGCGATAGTAAGAGCCTGCGATAAAATACTCGCAGGCGGCTTTGAAGACAGTTTCCCGATTCAAGCTCTGCAGGGAGGCGCAGGAACTTCAACTAATATGAATGTCAACGAAGTGCTGGCCAATCTCGCTTTGGAAGATATGGGGGAAGCCAAAGGACGGTATGATATAATTCATCCTCTGGATGACGTAAACAGAGGGCAATCTACAAACGATGTTTGTCCTACGGCGCTGAGAATAGCAGCGATACGCAGACTCAGACTTCTATCAGACGAGTGTTCTAAACTTCAGACGTCTCTTCAAGAGAAAGAAAATGAATGGCAGACTGTTGAAAAGATTGGGCGCACGGAATTGATGGATGCAGTTCCGATAACATTAGGCGAAGAATTTGGAGCATACGCTCAAGCCATAGCGAGAGACAGATGGAGAATATACAAAGTGGAGGAAAGACTACGCCAGGTGAATATAGGCGGAACGGCGGTAGGGCTTTCCGGCGGAGCTGATAGAAAATACAGATTTGGCGTTATAGAAGAGCTTCGGAGACTTACCGGCTTTGGCTTAGCCGCCGCGGAATATCCTATGGATTTGACTCAAAATAACGATGTGTTCGTAGAAGTTTCAGGCCTTTTAAAAGCGTTGACTGTTAATATGATGAAAATCGCTAACGACATAAGGCTTATGAATTCCGGACCTCATGGAGGATTAAGAGAACTGAAAATAAAGTCTCTCCAACAAGGGAGCAGCATTATGCCCGGGAAGGTAAACCCCGTAGTACCTGAAATGGTGATTCAGTGTGCAATTCAGGTAATTGCAAACGACGCAGCGATAACTATGGCCGCTGCGCATGGTGAATTTGAGCTGAATGCCTTCTTGCCGCTTATAGCGGACAGACTCCTTGAGAGTTTAGAACTTTTAAACAGAGCGGTCAGCATATTCAGAGAAAAGTGTGTAGAGACGCTCGAGGCAGATGAGAGTAAGTGCAAAGAGCATCTGAATGAGTCGTATGCGTTTGCAGCAGCGTTTTTGCCAAAGCTTGGCTATGATGTTGTCAGCGGCGTTGTAAAAACATATCCTCCGGACGAAGCGAAGAAAAAACTGGAGCTGCTTTCCGAAAAATAAGAAATACAAAAAGACCATTGATTTAATCAATGGTCTTTTGTTTGTAAATAATCTTGCTCGCAGTGTAAAAGAATGAAATGCAATCCGTAGCCTTTTGAGACGGAGAAGAATATAACTAGCTTATAAATTAAATTTTATTTTCTAATACACTTTTATAAATACCGGAGAAAGAACGCATAATTTTAGCAGTCATCCCCCATATCACTCTGTTTTTATAAATGTAAAAATATATTGGAGTTCTGGCTTTGCGCCAGTCGTAATTTTTACCGCCGTATATTTTATCAAATGGGAAATCCTTATCCGGTATTGTTTGCGTAGTAGTGTAATAAATCTCAGGTTCTGTATTTAAGAAAAATGATAGCGGAACAGTAAATGTTTCTGCGACTTCGCTTTTGCTGTAACTGCCGTTGTAATTGTTTAGCTTAACTGCGTATGTATACACGATCGTGCCGGTTCCAATCAGAATGTCTAACGGTGTAATTATCTCCATATCCGATGTAGGTATTTGCAGTTCTTCAGATGCTTCGCGCAGAGCGGCTTCTTCCGGTGCTTCGTTTTTTTCGAGCATTCCGCCCGGGAGGCATATGTCGCCGGGCTGTCTGTTTATTTTTGAAGAACGGACTTCAAATAAAACGTCATAGTCGGAATTGTTTTCAAGAAGCATGATTGATACGGCGAATTTATTGCATTCATCCATCCCTATAATAGTCGGTATGTGATTTTTTAATAAATCTAGCATTTTTATCCTTCTTTAACAAATATTAATCACTGTTTATGTGGCTTGTCACGGAGACTTCAAATGGTCAATATCTTAATATTCTGTGAAAAGATGCAATTCATTCTCTAATATATCAGGCAATATGACCATGACGATTATATCATAATAATGGTTTATAGTCACCTAATAAAATCAAGTATATTTATTAGAATTTAATATGAATAAGTTAAAAAATAAATCAAGAAAAAAATAAAAAAGCTATTGACAAAGCAGAACAACTACGATATAATAAAATACGCGCTTGCGAAGTGCATGTGGCTGTAGCTCAGCTGGATAGAGTGTTTGACTACGAATCAAAAGGTCGGGGGTTCGAATCCCTTCAGCCACGCCATTGAAAAACCGCTTGAAATAGCGGTTTTTTGCTTTATATCGGCATTTTATCATATATGCGCTGCAAAAATCCAAATCACAAAAAATTATAGAAAATCGTTCAAAATTTGAAAAAGTGTCGTAAACTACACGCCGAGCGAGACAGCCTCGCGCATAATGTCTATTTGCGCCTCCTGCTTGCTGTATGCACGTTTGGGAGTATTAGCGTCAGAGGACGCCTTGGGGAGCTTTATCATTTCGGCAGGGTTATATTGTGTAATGCCTTTGCGCACGGCCAAGTCTAGGACGCTTTTTATTATAACGCGCATTTTGGATAAATATGAATGAGAAAAACGAGAATGGTCTGAATAGAATTTTTTTATGTCTGTTTCAGTTATCCGTGCGACAAGCATTGTTCCAAAGTAGGGGAGAATATGCCGGTTTAAAGGCGATTCATATGTTTTTTCCAGTGTTACATTGCGGACTGCATCGCGCTTGTACGTTTCGAGCCATTCTTCTGCCAGAGCCTTAAACGGTATACTGCCAGGTTCCGGAGCCCTCTCTGTGTATAGTCTTGCAACAAAATCATCATATGCTTTATTGGCCGCAAGCTTGGACTTCCCATAAAAGCTCTTACGCTTTTTGTGGCATCAAAAAAGCGGTAAACAGGACAAAACAATCAAAACATTAAACCTGATTACCGCAATCCTAATAATCATCGATAAGCTACTAGATATTATAGAAAGGCTTACTCGATGAAGAGGGGGAGGGCAAGTTCCCTTCCCTATACCTATAGGATACCTTATTTCAAGCTCGTTGTCAATAAGTCGTGCCCGCAAGGGGCGTGAGGAAATAGGGTGAAAAGCACAGACCTAGCAAAAAGTGTGCAAGTATCCCAGATTGAGCGCGGGACAAAAACAGTGTCGCTGCCACTGGCGGTAAAAATAACGCGGGTACTGGAATGTGAAATACAAGAATTATTGTATAACTAGACGAGGTAAGCAACGCGGATATGGATAAAAAATTGCTTTCATAGTTGGGAAGGAGAAAAGTCACTGCCGAAAAATATATCCAAAAGCAATAAAAAGCTGCTATAATAAAAATACAACAATAACTACCCCCCTCGGGGGTGCATGGATTGAAATTATAGAGGCGCAGATTGAAAAAGGGAGGATATTAATATGTTATTTGTTTATCCGGCTATTTTTCACAGAGAAGACAATGCGTATTGGGTGGAGTTCCCGGATCTACTAGGTTGCCAGACATATGGTGCAACTGTAAATGAAGCTATGCAGTTTGCACAAGAAACATTAACGGGTTATTTGCTTACACTGTTTGAGGGAGGCGGAGATTTAACTGCACCGTCTGAGTTGTCGGAAATGGATAAAGTAGAGGATGGATTCGCCACGTTAGTGGCCTGCGACATGAGCGCGTATAAAGATACAAAGGCTGTAAAGAAAACGCTTACAATTCCTGCTTGGCTAAACTAAAGGGCTATAGACAGGGGATAAAATCCTCACAAACGTTGCAGGAGGCACTGATTAGAAAAATACAACAATAACTGTGTCGCATCCCCAAAAAAGGGGGTGTAAAGGCTGTCGTGGCTGTCGCTTCGGCGGCTTTTTTAAGTGTTTCACATATTCACGTACAATAGTTGTTATACTTGATTAAGTAAAAAAAGAAGGGGAGTTAATCCCCTTCGTGCTCCTCGATATAGGCTTTGATGAATTTGTTGAGTACACCGTTCATCGTTTCTCCGTTGCGTTCGCACGCGGCGCGAAACAGCTCCTTCGTGCCTTTGGGGACGTTGAGCCGGATAGGGTCATACGCTTTGGCGGCGTAGCGGTTTTTGACCGCGGAGGATGTTTTGCCCATTATACACGCTTCCTTTCCAGAATGAGAGCGACGATGGAGCAGCAGGCTGCCGCCGCTAGAATGACGGTCGAAGCAGCGCCGCTTATAAATTGTGCGGCGATTATTCCGACGGTGTTAAGGATGAGTAAGATTATAGTTGCTTTTTTCATGGTTATGCTGTAAAATGAGATTGGGAAGGGTACTCGGGGCTTGCGCCCCTTTCCCTTTTTGCTCTTACCGCTTCCTCCGCTTGCTGTGCTTAGGAGCGGTTTTTTTCTTGCCCTTCAGACTTAATATCAGGAGAGCTACGTTAGCGCCCGTTGATATTGCCGTGAGCAAGAGGTTTGCTCAATCTTTCATCTTATGCCTCCTTTCCTAATTTCTATAATTATTATATCATACATGTACACGTATGTCAAGCATTTTTTGAGAAAAAAATTATTTTTTTAAAAAAGGGGTCGACTTTTGCACGTACAATAGTTGTTATGCTTGGTTAAGCAAAAAAGAAGGGGGAGTTAATCCCCTTCATGCTCCTCGATGTAGGCTTTGATGAATTTGTTGAGAACACCGTTCATCGTTTCTCCGTTGCGTTCGCACGCGGCGCGGAATAGCTCTTTCGTGCCTTTGGGCATGGACATTTGATAGAGGTCGTAGGCTTTTTGGTTGTAGCGGCGCTTGACCGCGGAGGATGTTTTGCTCATGATTTACTCCTTTTGGTGATGATGTAAGCGGCGGTTGCGCTTATTGCGGCGGCGATGCAAAGCATCAGGGCGGCAATGCCCTTGACTATCACTGCGGCGAACAAGCAGATAGGGACGATGAACATGCAGATAACGCTTGATTTTTTCATGGTTGTTAGATATAATTGAGTTGGAGGGTACTCGGGGCTTGCGCCCCTTTCCCCTTGTTTTTACCGCTTCTTCTGCTTGCTGTGCTTGGGAGCGGTTTTTTCTTTGTGCGACGCTCGGTAGCTTAGTGTTGCTATTACTGCCGAGTATATCGCGCACAAAGGAGTTGGCAACTCAATCATATCTTACCTCCTTTCTTAATTTCTATAATTATTATAGCATACTCTATGGAGTGTGCAAAGTGTTTAATGAATTTTAAAGTTAGAATGAAAAACTGGTCGTTTTGGCTGGCGATAACAATGGCGATAGGTGTATACTACGGAGTGACCGGAGCGGATATTACGAGCTGGAGCGCATTGTGGGATTTGATAAAGCAAGCGGTAGGGAACCCGTATGTTATAGTCAGCGTGCTCGCAAGCGTATACAATGCGCTGATAGACCCGACTACAAGCGGAGTTACTGACAGCGCAAGAGCTATGACATATACAACTCCGGGAGGGGAAGTGACAGAGGATGAGCAATGAAGTATTAACGTCTCTGCTGGCTCTGGCGGGGACTGCAATAGGGTCGATAACAGGTATACTGACGAGCGCGAGGCTGACGAATTTCCGCCTCAAGCAGTTGGAAGAAAAAGTAAAGCTGCACAATAATCTTGTAGAGAGGATGACGGCGGTAGAACAACGGAGCAAAAGCAATACACACAGGTTAGACAATTTGGAGCGAGAGCAATAAAGCGGGAAGGCTTAAGCCTTCCCGTGTTTTTTTACGTTATTTTTCTGTAATATGCAATTCGTTTTTTAATGCTGCTTGCAATACGGCAGAAAAATTCACGCCCGCTTTTTCTGCTTCAAAGTTAAGCCATGAAGGGATTGTGCAATTCTTTTTCACGGAGCGCATATCATTCTTTTTGCGATACTCTGCGAAGTTAACGTCAACCAGTGAGACGATGCTTCCGGAAGGCGAGCCGGCTTGAACATTTGCCAGATTTGACGCCTCCGGCAATGCTTCGCCGTCGTCCTGCATATCAATTCCCATAATTCCAATCGCGTCCCGCGCCATTTCGATCGCATCCGGAATGTTCTTGCCTTGCGTATTGATATTGAAATCCGGAATGAACACCATAATGAACTCTTCTCCTTGCGTCATAACGATAGGATAAGCGCTTTTCATAGTTGGATACCTCCTTACGTTATCTATCATACGCCTTTTATACGCATATGCCAATACTTTTATCTGCTTTTTTGTAAAAATTGTTTCTAGATATAGCGAATATGCTATAATAATAAGTACAGTAAAGGAAATGGACGCCATGCCAACAATCTGTATGTTTATATGTCGCCCCCTCGCGGGGTGCGTAGATTGAAATGCAATAAAGCCGCTGAAATAAGCGGCTCTCCCTTGGAGGTGGTAGCATGACAAGAACGGTTGATTATTATCTTTCCAAAGGATTTGACCGAAAGACAGCGGAATACTTCGCAGGCGGAAAGAAAAGGATTGTAGGCGTTGTACCGAATAACGATTTTACACTCACTATCAGCTTTGACAATGGAGAAAGGCGGCTTTACGATGTTCGCCCGCTTCTCCAAAAAGGCACAGTATTTGAGCCGTTCGCTGATATAGAGAGCTTCCGCCGGGTCTATGTGGATGATACCCACTGCATAGCATGGGATATTGACCCGAATATAGACAGCGATAAAGTATGGAGTAATAAAGTCGACTTATGCCCGGACGAATGCTATATTAACAGTGTGCCCATAGGGGGTGTAGTCAATGTCTGAGGGCTGCGCTAATATTATTGATTTGCTGATTGAACAGCGGCACAATAAAGGAATGACGCAGAAGGAATTAGCAAAAGCGTCCAATCTAACGCAGTCTGTTATGGCCCGCCTTGAGAGTAAAAAGGCTATTCTACAGCTTGACACTCTCTTAAAGGTGGCTAATGCTCTGGGTTGTGATTTGACAGTTGTTCCCGCCGCTAAATAAAGAATAGCCCCGCTAAGAGTTCTTAAGCTCTGGCGAGGTTTCTTTTTTTTGCAGCACTTACTCACCATCCGCATTTATTTCAATCCACGCACACTGCAAGCTACCCAAGATGTAGATGAGATTTTAAAGCGTCCTGCAATACTTGCGAAAGGTTAATATTCTGTTCCAGTGCGGCGGCGTTCAGCCATGCGGGTAAAGTGACTGTTCAGTTTACAGAACGGTTTACTTTCGCCATGCGAATTGATGGCATATAGACGTCTACAAGCACAGCTCGCTCATTTTTGTCTGTTTCAACATCAGATAAGAGGGTCGGAGAGGGGATTTCCTCACCGTCCTCTTCCATTCCGTAAAGGGCGCAGCCCAGAAGCTCTCTTGCAGATAATAGCGCGTCGTTATCATCTGTACCGCTGGTTGCTACATCCAAATCAGGGAAAACAACAGCTATTTCCTGTCCGGCTTCGTAAGTAAATATAGCAGGGAATACATATCGTTCTGTTTTTTTCATGGATAAAACCTCCTATTTGAATTTGGGGAGGGAATCAGGAATATCAGAACGTTAGCTTCGACTGACGTTCGACGTTGATTTGTTTAGGATTGCTGTTTTTGTTGATAGAGTGCAATTAAAGAATCCTAGAGCACCTGCGAAAAGTTAATATGATTGTTTTCGGCAAATGTGTTCAACCATGAGGGAATAGTAAGATTTTTTCTTACAGCATCTAGAACCAGCATACTTACAAAGCCGCCCGTAATCAGGGACAATGCTTTCCAATGGGCTTGCTTTGGGGGCAGGCTATCTTCCGGTTCATCCTCTACCGCTGGTTCTATGGCCTTTGCCTCCTTGGCCTCTGCGGGCTGCTGCATGGCAACCTTGGCGGCGGCTTTTGCCGCCCGGATTAATCTGGTGCGGTCCTCCGGGAATACCTCCGGCAATACACCTTCTTCATAATGGATTTCAAAGGTGATCTTCCCGTCCGTATGTACGTTGAAATGGAAGTCGGTCATTTCTACCTCTTTGAGCATATCTGGCAGCTTGATGTTCTTATACCGTTTAACTTCCTCACCGTTTACCATAAGGCAAACAGGAACCGCATCCCTCAGTTTCGCTGTGATTTTTCCTGTTTTCATTGTGTTTTCCACCTTCCATTTTTGTGTTTGGCTTGTGCCTTGTGAGTGGCAGCTTACACACCACGGGTGGAAAAGCAAGGCTTTTTTATATCTTAACAGAATTTTTTGAGATTTTTTTCGCGGCCGCGATAAACTTTTTTGTTGCGGCTGTCTGTTCATTCGCATAAATCAATCCGTAGGGCATCGTATAAGGTGTATCTAATGGAATCGTGACAAGGTTCGTGTGAATATCCGTATAAACCTCCTGTGTAATCAGAACATAGGGATTTACTTCGCACAAAGTAAAGGTATCCACCCCGTAATAAGGAGAATCAATAATCTGCACTGTTGGATAGCTTTCTCTGATTTCCTTCCGCAAGCTGTCGATTTCATACGACAAACCCTCTATAGGCATAACAATAAACTCTCCATTCAAATCTTGTAATGAAAGTTTCTTCGCCTTCGCCAAGCGGTGATTCTTTGCGACGGCACAGCAGATAGGCGTTTGTTTTAACTCTAAAAATTGGCAAATCCCTTTCCAGCCTTTTGTACAGTAAATTCCTTCCCATAAATCACAAGCTGTTCCCAACTTGGAAAAGGTATTATTTTGACTTTCGTGGTCGGCCATCGGCAGGATTTCTATTTTCAATTCCGGGTATTCTTCACTGATCGCTGCCCATATATCCGGCAAAAGCCTGCACTTAAAGAGTAGAGAGGTGGCAATCCGCACAGTGGTTTCTGAGGCATCTGCCAGCCTTCTCGCTTTATTCAGTGAATCCTCGGAGAGTCGAATGATGGTTTTGGCATCCTCATAGAGAGATTTTCCTGCGGGAGTAAGTTTTACTCCCTGATTAGAGCGGATAAACAGCTTAAAACCGCACCGCCCTTCCAAAATGTTGATCTGCTGTATTGCGGCAGGAGCGGAAATATAAAGGGCGTCTGCGGCCTTTCCAAAACTGCCTAAATCGGCCACCATCAAGAAGGTATCCAACTGATGATTATACATAAGCATCACCTCGTAATAAGTTTTCCCTTTATACGATGATAGCATATCTGAACTTCCAAATCAAGAGTAGCGAGCCTATAATTAAGACATAGCAAAAACAAGGAGGAACCAACTATGGGAAACAAACTGATCGCATTTTTCTCCCGCGCAGGAGAGAATTATTTTGGCGGCAGTATGTGCCGCGTAGAAATTGGCAACACCAAGATTCTTGTGCAGACATTGAAAGAACTGACCGGAGCAGATGTATTTGAGATTGAGCCTGTCACATCTTACGCAGATGATTACATGACCTGCATCGAGGAGGCAAAACAGGATTTGCAATCAGGCGCCCGCCCTGCTTTGAAATCCTTCCCCGACAGTCTGGATGATTATGACACCATTTATCTGGCCTACCCGAATTATTGGGGCACCATGCCGATGGCAGTCTGGACATTTCTGGAACACTTCGATTTTTCCGGCAAGACCATCCTTCCCATTTGTACCCACGAAGGCAGCGGCATGGGACACAGCGAAGCGGATATTCGTAAACTTTGCCCCGATGCAAAGCTGGGCAAAGGACTTGCTGTTACGGGCAGTAAGGTAAAGGCAGCAAGGCCGGAGTTGGAACGCTGGTTGAAACGAAATCAGCAGATTTGAGAGGAAACCGTATGAAAACAAGAAAATTAGGAGAGATCACCGTATCAGAAGTCGGTATGGGCTGTATGGCGTTCTCCCACGGCTATGGAAACATCCCGCCGGAGCAGTACAGCATAGAAGCAATCCAAAATGCTTATGCGCATGGGTGTACCTTCTTTGACACTGCAGAGATTTACAGCCCTAATCTTTCCGGTATAGGACACAATGAGCGGATTGTAGGCAAGGCGCTCCGAAATGTCCGGGAAAACGTAGTCATTGGAACAAAGTTGTTTTTAAGCAGCTCGGAGGTGCGGCGGGAAGGCTCCGTCTATGGAGCAGTCCGCAGGCATCTGGAAGGTTCTTTAGACCGTTTGCAGACAGACTATGCGGATATTTACTATCTGCACCGGACGTCAGGCGGCGTTCATATCGAAGAAGTGGCCGAAGCGATGGGGAGGCTCATGGAGGAAGAATTGATCCAGGGATGGGGGCTGTCTCAGGTGGATGTGGATATCATCGATCGGGCGCAGCAGATCACACCCCTCTCCGCTATCCAAAACATCTATTCTATGGTGGAGCGGGATATGGAACAGGCTGTCATTCCCTACTGCATGGAGCATAACATCGGTGTGGTGCCCTTTTCTCCCATTGCCAGCGGACTTTTGTCGGGAAAAATAACGGCGGACACTCAGTTTGAACAGAATGACGATGTACGCAACTGGGTTCCACAGCTCAGCCGCCAGAATCTCGCGGCCAATCAGCCTATTGTTGATTTGCTTGGACAGTATGCCAAACAGAAAAATGCCACCAGCGCACAGATTTCTCTGGCATGGATGCTCCATAAATACCCGAATGTGGTTCCCATTCCGGGCTCGAAAAACAAGGAGCGCATCGTGGAAAATCTGAACGCAGCGCAGGTGGAACTTACAGAGGAAGAATTTGCGTCTCTGGAAGAATCCCTGAACCAGTGCAGGGTATATGGACACCGGGGATTTACCCGATAAAAGGAGGAAGGTTTGCAATGAAGAAATTAGGTTTTGGGGCAATGCGCCTGCCAATGATGAACGGAGACAGCGGGAAGATTGATATAGAACACCTTACGGAAATGGTGGACCTGTTTTTGGAGCGGGGGTTTACTTACTTTGATACCTCATACGTCTACCACGGAGGCGAGAGCGAGAAAATTCTGAAACAGGTATTGGTAGACCGTTATCCGCGAAGCAGCTTTACGATTACCACAAAAGCTCCCGTATTTCTCATCGAGAGCCAGCAGCATTTTTTCCATATTTTCGACGAACAGCTCGACCGACTGGGGACGGACTATGTGGATTATTACTGGCTCCATGCGGTCAACGGGGAGATGTATAAAAGAATCGAGTCCCTGAAACTGGTGGATGCGCTGGCTCAGCTAAAGCAGGAGGGCCGCGCAAAGCATATCGGCTTTTCTTATCACGATTCCCCGGAATTGTTGGATCGGATATTAACCGAACACCCGGAACTGGAATACGTCCAGCTTCAGCTCAACTATTTTGATTGGGACTCCCCCTATGTGGCGGCAAAGGACTGCTATGAGGTCTGTAAAAAACACGGCAAGCTGGTGGTTGTGATGGAGCCTGTCAAGGGCGGCGCGCTGGCGAGCCTTCCGGGAGAACTGGAGGATATTCTGAAAACCTGTGACCCGAACCTCTCCACGGCGTCCTGGGCCATCCGTTTTGCGGCCAGTCTGGATCATGTGTTTATGGTGCTGTCGGGAATGTCCAATATGGAGCAGATGCAGGACAACATTTCCTATATGGAACAGTTTCATCCGTTCTCTGAACAGGAAAGCGTAGCTGTGAGCAAGGTTGCCCAGGCTCTCCGGCAGGATATGGACCTATACGCCGGAGGATTTTGTGGAGGCGGAAGCCCTCTGTCCGAAGAAAATCGGGCTTGTGAAAATCGCGCAAATGCTGAACGATCACAAAAAGATGGGCGGTTATACCAACACCAGTATTTATTACGATCCTTATCTCGGTTCTGCCGGGAAAGCCGCAGACTGCAACCAGTGCGGAAAATGCCTGCCTTTGGCAAATGGGCAAGACGTGATTGCCATGCTGAAAAAGGCCAACGATACGATTACACATTTTTAAGAAAAGGAGAAACCCCGCAAGGGGATACCATTATGGCCTGAAAGGCAGGTCAAGAAGGAGGAAATTACGATGAAACAGACTTATCTTACATTGAACGACGGAAACAAAATCCCGCAGTTTGGAATGGGCGTTTATATGGTGCCGGACGGGGAGCCGACCAGAAAAGCGGTTCTGGACGCGCTGAAATTGGGCTATCGGCATATCGACACCGCCCACGCCTATCAGAATGAACGCAGTGTCGGAGCAGCGGTAAAGGAAAGCGGCATCCCGCGGGAGGAAATCTGGATTACCACTAAGCTGTGGCCCAGCGAATACGGCGAAGGCAAGACGATGGCAGCCATTGACAAAATGCTCGCCCGTCTGGATACGGAGTACATCGACCTGCTACTGCTTCACCAGCAGTTTGGCGATTATCTCGGCGCATGGAAGGACATGGAGAAAGCGGTGGCAGAAGGCAAGGTGAGATCCATCGGCATCTCCAATTTTGAGTCGGAGCGTCTGGAGGAGCTTTGTCAGGCGGCAAACATCAAACCCGCCGTTCTGCAGGTGGAGTGCCATCCGTATTATGCACAGGAAAAACTGAAAGAGCGCATTGCTCCCTATAGAATGGTTATTGAAAGCTGGTATCCCATCGGCCACGGCGACAAAAATCTGATTAACGAGCCGTTGTTTACAACGCTGGGCAAAAAGTACGGAAAGACCAATGTGCAGATCATTCTGCGGTGGCATATTCAGGCGGGGAACATTATTTTCCCGAAATCTACCAATCCTGAGCACATCCGCGACAACTTTGACATCTTTGATTTTGAACTGACAGAGGAGGAAATGGATGCTGTCCGCAAGCTGGATAAGGGTGTCCGTTTCTTTAACATGAGCCTTGCCGAGCAGGAAGCGCATCTGGGACAGTTTGTGCCTGCGGACTAACTGATAGAGAGTGATAGGAGAATCCATAGTATGAAAACAACAGACAGAGAAGTTTTTGATAAAGAGAATATATTCGGAATCGGAGCTTCCAACACCGGATTCGCACAGCATTTCAGAGGTGAGTCTTTCTTGAACCCTCTGGTGGATATGCAGAAATGCGGAATAGGAATTTTCAATGTGACTTTTGAGCCGGGCTGTCGGAACAACTGGCATATTCATCAGGCTGTTAAAGGAGGAGGACAGATTCTGATCTGCACAGCAGGCGAGGGCTGGTATCAGGAGGAAGGAAAAGAGGCGGTCAGCCTTGTCCACGGAACGGTCATTACGATACCGGCCGGTGTCAAACACTGGCATGGAGCAAAGGCAGATTCGTGGTTCAGCCATATTGCTATTGAGGTTCCCGGTGAGGAAACTTCCTCGGAGTGGTGTGAACCGGTCACGGATGAAGAATACGGGAAACTGTAAATTTGAAGGAGGACAACCAAATGGATTTTAATAGAAACCATAACAAACCGGTTATCGCGTTGCTCGGCGCTGGCAGTATGGGCTGCGCCATTGCGAAACGGATCGGAGCGAATAAGACTATTCTGCTTGGCGACATCAGCGAAAAGAATCTGGAAGAACGAGCCAGAGAACTCCGGGCAAGCGGTTATATTGTGGAAACACAGAAAGTGGATGCCTGCGATGTATCTTCTGTGCGGGCCTTTGCACAGAAAGTCGCTTCATTGGGGGCTGTTCGGTATTTTATTGACACAGCGGTCGCATCTCCCAATCAGGCAGCGCCGGGACACATTGTCAAACTTGACCGCATTGGAACCGCCATTGCCATTGACGAATTTGCGAAGGTCATTGCCGAAGGCGGCGCTGGTCTTGTCATTTCCAGCCAGACGGGATATATGATGCACCTGACTCCGGAAGTAGAAAATCAGCTTGCTATGACCCCGACAGAAGAACTGGCTGAGCTGGAATGTGTAAAAAAAGATGCAATGGTAAATTCCGGGGCGGCTTATATCATTGCCAAACGTGGCAACCATGTGCGTGTCCGCGCCGCAGCCGCAACAACATGGGGCGACGCCCGCGCGAGAATCAATACCATCAGCCCCGGTGTGATTGTAACGCCTCTGGCCTATGATGAATTTAATGCCGCCGGAGACAGTTACCAGCAAATGATTGATTCCTCCCCGGCACGCAGAGTCGGCACTCCGGAAGAAATCGCAGCGGCAGGTGCTTTCCTGCTCAGTGATGAGGCAGCCTTCATTACCGGAACGGACTTACTGATTGATGGCGGTGTAATCGCGGCCATTGAAAGTGGGCGTTATTCCTTGACGGTACGCTGAGAATTATATGATTTGGAGGAAAAATGACATGAAGCGTGTAATGCTCTGGGCGGGAGCCGGTCAAATAGGTATGGCAATCGCCCGCAGAATGGGTTATGGAATGAAAATCGTTGTGGGCGATAAGAAACTGGAAAACGCCCAGGCTATGGCAAAAATTATGAATGAAGCCGGATATGATGTGAGTCCTATGGAGATGGATCTGTCCAGTCGGGAGTCTATCAAGGCGCTGATTGCAGAGGGGCAGAAGTATGGCGATATTACGATGTTGGTGAATGCCGCCGATGTTTCTCCCAGCCAGGCGCCGATTGAGGCAATTTTGAAGGTTGATCTGTATGGAACAGCCGTTTTGCTGGAGGAAGTTGGGAAAGTAATTTCCCCCGGCGGAGTAGGCGTAACGATTTCCAGTCAGTCGGGGCACCGTATTGAGCAGCTCACTGCCTGGCAGGACGAGCAACTTGCAACGACACCCACAGAAGAATTATTGTCTCTTGAAATGCTAAAACCGGAGAATATCCGCGACACGCTCCACGCTTACCAGATGGCCAAACGGTGCAACGAAAAGCGTGTCATGGCTGAAGCAGTCAAATGGGGAGAAAGAAGCGCCCGTATCAACTCCATTTCTCCAGGAATCATTGTGACGCCGCTGGCTGTCGATGAATTTAACGGCCCTCGCGGGGATTTCTATAAAAATATGTTTGCGAAGTGTCCTGCGGGCCGTCCGGGTACGGCAGACGAGGTGGCAAATGTGGCGGAGCTGCTGATGAGCGAGAGAGGCAGCTTTATCACAGGTGCGGATTTTCTGATTGATGGAGGAGCAACCGCCAGCTACTTTTACGGCCCACTGAAACCATAAAAAATTTCTTTGTAAAAGAAAAAATAGTTAGCGCATAGAACAAAGAGTTACTCGAATGAAAAAACTAACGGTTTTCATCACAGCCCTTACGCTGCTGTTTTCCTTTACTGCCTGCGGCGCATCGGAAGGAAATCAAACTTCCAAGGCAGAAACATCGCAGACGGAGACTCCTGTATCTCCTGAGCCGGATAGTACAGAAGAAAATGCTGCGCAGAAGCCGTCGGGCAGTGATGCTGGTAATGAAACCATCGGAATGGAAACAGCACAGTTTGATCCGGAAACCGGAACGGTACTGCTCAACAGCGGATATGAGATGCCGATTATCGGTCTTGGAACCTTCCGCCTGTCGGACAGCGAATGTGAAAACTCGGTTTACCATGCCCTTCTCTACGGGGGCCGTCTGATCGACACCGCCCGTATTTACGGCAACGAAGAAGCTGTGGGGCGGGCAATCCAAAGGGCGATTGACGAAGGAATCTGCACGAGAGAAGAAATTTTTGTAACCACGAAGATGTGGACAGCCGATTATGACAATGCGGATGCGGCGATTGACGCCTCTCTGGAACGCCTTGGACTTGACTATATTGATTTGATGATTTTACACCACTCCCAGCCGGAAAATGACGTGGAAGCTTATCAGGCGATGGAGCGTGCGGTGGAGGATGGAAAACTGCGTTCTATCGGATTATCGAACTATTACACGCCGGAAGATTTTGACCGACTGATAAATGCAACTACCATCACTCCCGCCATTTTGCAGAATGAAACGCACTTGTACCACCAGAGTACACAGATGAAAGAACATCTGGAACAGTACGGTACGGTCATGGAAAGCTGGTTCCCGCTCGGCGGCAGGGGGCAGACGCAGATTCTCTTTAACGATGAAACTGTTGTCTCCATCGCGGAGGCGCACGACAAGACGTCGGCGCAGATTATCCTGCGCTGGCACTTGCAGGCTGGGAATATTGCAATTCCGGGTTCCGGCAATCCCGACCATATCCTTGAAAATCTTTCGATTTTCGATTTTGAGCTGAGTTCTGAGGAAATGGAGCGATTAACCGCACTTGACCGCAATGAGAGATTTGCGGATTACTAATTTTGAATGGCAAGAGGTGACACAATGAAGAATACGATAAAAAGAATATGCGTCATATTCTTGGCGCTTGTGATTCCACTTTCTCTTTCAGCCTGTGGAAATTCAGATACGCAGAGTAATTCCACAGAGCAGGCCAGCACCGGACAGAATACAGCGGAAACCTCCCCGCAGCAGGAGGAAAGCCAGGAGCAGACAGAAGCAAATGAAGAAACACAGAGTGTCCCTGAAACGGAGCAGGCCGGGAGCGGCACTTTGGTAGCGTACTCCTCCCTTGCGGGGGAACAATATGCAGTTGGCGTCATTGAGGAAGGAAATACCAGCATCATCGCCCACATGATTGCCGAACAGACAGGGGGCAATCTGTTCGAGATTGAACCGGTTACTCCCTACCCGGAAACACACAGCGAACTTCTGGATGTTTCCCGGCAGGAAATGGCGGAAAACGCTCGTCCGGAGATTGTCGGAACGGTGGAAAACATGGCGGACTATGATACGGTATTTATCGGGTTCCCCAACTGGCTTGCGTACCACAATTTGATACAATGCACCCAAGCATGACGCTGGGTGCAAATTTTAACGATAGCAATATTCATATCAGAGCAAAATAAAAAGCACGTTATTTCCGCCCGGTTGGAAACAATGTGCTTTTTAACTTCTCATGGTATCAATCAGTGCAAGCAGCGCCTGTTTCTGATCGTCTTCTAAGGTACTCCATTTTGCAAATAAGATGCGCTGTTCTTCCGTCAGTTCAGGGTTATTCCCCTCTGTAAAAAACTGCGCCAAAGTAATGCCGAATGCTTTGCAGACCGCCTCTAAGGTCGGCAGCGTTGGAGCGTTATTTCGATTGAACATATTTGTGACCGTGGAGTGGGAAAGATTGGATTCCTTTGCCAGCCGGTAATCCGTCCAGTTACGTTCTTCCATGAGTTGCTTTATGCGTCTTTGCGCATCCATGCCATCACCTGCCTATCTGTATCTATCTCTAATTCCCAAAAGGGTGCTATAATAGTCACAATTAGTAAAAAGCATATTTCCCTTAAAGGACATAAAATTAGTGTGGCAAGAAAAGGGAATGTTATGTGCAGGAAGTGCGGATGTGGAAAAGGAAGAACACTTATTTGAAAGGCTGGCCCGTGAAAGGAATATTACGGTTGAAGAAATGCGGGCGATTATATCAGCCCGCATAGAAAAAGGGTGGAATGATCCAGATTTGGAGAAAAGGGTTCAGTGGAGAAAGATTCCCTGTGCCGGAGATATTCCTACACGGGACGAGTGGCTGCGGTATGTGGCGGAGAAATTAAAAATAATAGATAAGTGTGATTGATATATTGAATATCCACATAATTGAAATGTTGAAATTGATTATTGCGAGGGTTATAATATGCAGCAAAGGCAGGTGATAATTTTGGATATTCGTGTGTTAGAGTATTTTCTCATGGTTGCCAGGGAAGAAAATATCACAAAAGCGGCAGGCTTGCTCCATGTGACGCAACCGACGCTTTCCAGGCAACTGATGCAGCTGGAGGAAGAACTTGGCACAAAGTTGTTTGAACGTACCAACCATAGCGTGATACTCACAAATGAGGGGATGCTGTTCCGCAGAAGGGCGCAGGATATTGTATCCCTTGCGGAAAAGGCGAAAAGCGAGGTCGCACAAAATGAGGATACGCTGACGGGGATTATCTCCGTTGGCTGTAATGAACTGAAAAGCGTGCAGGAACTGGCAAAATATATGACGGTTTTCCAGGAACGCTATCCGAAAGTAAAGTTTGAATTATACAGCGGCTCTAATGAGGAAATACAGGAGCGCATGGAACAGGGAACGCTGGACGTCGGACTGTTTTTACAGCCCTTTGGACTGGAAAAGTATGAAACACTGCCCATGCGGATGAAAGAGCGGTGGGGCGTTTTAATCCATAAAGATGCTCCTTTGGCAGGACAGTCAGCCATCTATCCCGGCGATCTGGTGGGAACTCTGGTATTTACGATCCATGTCAATACGCCTGCCCATACGGAGCTGAAGGAATGGTCAGGGGAATTTGCCAGGGAGATGGATTTCAGCGCCAATTACAATGTCCTACACAATGCGGTGATCGTTGCTCGTGAGCGAAAGGGCGCGGTGATCTGTCTGGAGCAGGATTGTCACTATGACGATATGAAATTCCTGCCCCTTGCTCCGGAACTGTCTGTCGGCTCTACGCTTGCGTGGAAAAGAAGCCGGGTAGTTTCTCTGGCGACGAGGGCGTTCGTTCAATTTTTGCAGGAACAAAATTGAAATACAAAAAATGAATTACGATTGCCTGAATATAAGCATTTTACATTCTGAAAAAGCTATTTTATACTGTAGGTGTACCAAATAAAAGAGAGTACACCTACATTTTTTTCAATCGAGGAGGTTTTTATGGAGTACATGACATTAAGCAATGGAGTGAAAATGCCAATGCTCGGTTATGGATGTTTCCTCATCAGCCCGGAGGAATGTGAGCGCTGCGTATCCGATGCGATTGAAGTCGGGTATCGCGGGATTGACACGGCTCAGGCATATTACAACGAAGAAGGCGTTGGAAACGCCGTCAGCAAAGCGATTGCTGAGGGAAAGGTAAAACGTGAGGACTTGTTTCTGACCACGAAAGTGTGGATCATGAACGCAGGTTATGAAAACGCCAAAAAGTCGATTGTGGAGTCCCTGCAGAAGCTGAAAACCGATTATATTGATCTGCTTTTGATTCATCAGGCATTCAATGATTACTATGGCACATGGCGCGCTATGGAAGAGGCATACAAGGCAGGCAAGGTGCGGGCAATCGGCGTCAGCAATTTCTATCCTGACCGTTTCATGGATCTGGCGCTTTTCAGTGAGATCAAGCCGATGATCAATCAGCTTGAAACCCATGTGTTCCAGCAACATAAAGACGACAGGAAGTATATTGAAAAATATGGCGCGCATATCGAGGCGTGGGCTCCTTTTGCCCGCGGGGAAAATGGGATTTTCACAAATCCTGTTTTAAATGAGATTGGTGCAAAATACAATAAGTCGGCAGGTCAGGTGGCGCTTCGATTCCTGATTCAGAGCGGAATTCCGGTTATACCGAAATCTTCCCACAAGGAGCGTATGGCAGAGAATCTGAATGTCTTTGATTTTCAGCTTTCGGAAGAGGAAATGAAAGCCATTGAAGCATTTGATCAGGGTAAAAATATTTTTATGAACCATGAGGACGCAGCGCAGATTGAGAGCTTCTTTGCGCGGTTTGGAGTGAAATAAAGGAGAAAGCAAATGACAATACACATGGATGGAAAAGTTGCGTTAGTCACAGGAGCTGGCTCAGGTATCGGTCAAGTTATCGCAACCTATCTGGCTAAGGCCGGTGCAAAAGTAATGACCGTTGAAAGAACGGAAACCACGCTAAAAGAGACAGCAGTGCTGCATGAGAATATTACCTATCTGGTTGCGGACATCAGTAGAAGCGAGCAGATAGCAAACATTGTCAGCGTAATCAGGGAACGGTATGGACGGCTGGATGTACTGGTAAATAATGCGGGTGTGGCGCCGGTAACTCCGCTGGGAGAAATATCGCTGCAGGAATACGACACCACATTTACAACGAATGTACGCGCTGTCATTGACCTGACACAGCAGGCGCTCCCTTTGTTGAAAGCAAGCAAAGGAAATGTGGTAAATATCTCGTCTACGGCTGCTGAAAAACCTATCCCTAATATGTCGGTATACTCTGCAAGTAAAGCCGCAATGAGTGCACTGACAAAATCCTGGGCGAAAGAGCTGGCAAAAGACGGTATCCGCTTTAACAATGTAATCGTAGGTCCGATTGAAACGCCGATTTATGATAAAACGGCTTTGTCTGATGAAGGCGCTCAAAAACACAGAGAATTTGTTCTTGGCACCATTCCAATGGGACATTATGGCGAACCAGATGATGTGGCTGCTGCTGTGCTGTTCCTTGCATCAAAGGAAGCAAAATTTATTACCGGAGCTGATTTTGCGGTGGACGGCGGAGTACGCGCCTGAAAATACAAAACAAACGGAGGTGAATCACGATGAAGAACATTCTTATTGTATCTGGACATACGGATCTGAATGATTCCGTTGCAAACAAGACCATTTTAGAGGAACTGGAAAAAGAGCTGCCGCAGGCAGAGTTTGATTATCTGGATCGCTTATACCCAGACTTTCAGATTGATATTCCTGCGGAACAAGAAAAGCTGGTAAAGGCGGATGTGCTCGTACTCCAATTTCCGGTTTTCTGGTATGCGATACCCTCTTTAATGAGCCGGTGGATGGAGCAGGCGTTCCAGCATGGATTTTCTCATGGCTCCACCGGGGATAAGCTGAAAGGGAAAAAGTTGGTAGCTTCTTTCACAACGGGAGCGCCGGAAGCTCTGTATCACAGGGATGGGGCTATGGGCTATGAGATTGAGGATTTCCTGCCGCCGATCAAAGCGACCTGCGGACTCTGTGGAATGGAGTTTTCCGGTTTTGTTTACACAGGCGGTGTTTCCTATCAGAGCAGGAACGACGAAGTGCAGATGAAAGAGATACTAACGAAAGCAAAGAAGCATGTCGGAAAGCTGGTTGAACTTTTGGAAATTTTATAAAGTGAACGAGGAGGTATTTATTATGAGCAAGACATTAGTAGCATATTTTTCTGTCAGCGGTACAACCGCAAGAGCAGCCCAGTAACTGGCAAAGGCAGCGGATGTCGATCTGTATGAGATCACACCGGTGCAGCCTTATACATCTGCGGATTTAAACTGGAATAACAGCAGCAGCCGCAGCAGTAAGGAAATGAATGATAAAAACACCAGACCGGAAATCGCAGGTTCAGTAGAAAACATGGGACAGTACGATCAGGTCTTTCTCGGCTTCCCGATCTGGTGGTACGAGGCACCCCGGATTATCCAGACATTTTTGGAGAGTTATGATTTCTCCGGGAAAACAGTCATTCCCTTTGCAACTTCTGGTGGCAGCGAAATGGGAAAGATAGCGGATATTCTGAAAAAATCATGTAAAGGAGCAAATGTCCTGCCGGGCAAGCGGCTGAGCGCCGGGATTTCTCAGAGGGAGCTGGCCGGATGGATTGACAGTCTTGGAAGATAGAGGAAAAGGAAATGAAAATCTTAATAATCAAAGGAAGTCCCCATAAAAACGGTTCTTCGAACCTTCTGGCAGAGGAATTTATCCGCGGGGTCAAAGAAGCTGGGCACACAGTAGAAAGTTTTGACGTAGCTCATGCCAATATTCATCCCTGTATGGGATGTGATGGCTGCGGCGCATCGGGGAAATATGTGCAGAAGGATGATATGTCCGTGCTTGAGCAGGCTCTCCTTAGCGCGGATATGGCAGTATTTGTGACCCCGATTTATTATTTTGGAATGTCAGCACAGCTGAAAACGGCAATTGACCGGTTCTATAGCTTTAATTCCAGTATTTCAGGAAGAGGGCTGAAAACGGCACTGATTGCTGCTGCGTGGGATGGTAGTGAAAAAACAATGTCATATCTGAAGGAACACTATCAGGGAATTTGCGAATACCTCGGATTTCGGGATCAGGGGATGGTATTAGGAACCGGCTGTGGAACCCCTTCTATGATAAAGCGAACAAGCCACATGAAAGCGGCCTATCAGTTAGGACGCAGCCTGTAAGGAGGTGCCGTTGAAATAGAAACAGAGAAGATGCTGAGACGCCAGCTTCGGGCAATCGGTTTTTCTGAAAAGGAAATCCTTTACTATTTTAAACTGCTTGCAGCCGGGGAGTGTTCAGATTTAGAACGATTGCGGATGTTGGGCGACAAGAGGAAAGAAACGTTAGATCAAATCCATGAGCTGGAACAGAATATCATGGAAATGGATGTTATGAGAAGCGAGATCAGAAAGAATGGCTAGGAGGAGCAATATGGAATATGTAACGTTAAGAAATGATGTAAAAATGCCGATCTTTGGATATGGCGTCTATCAGATCGATAATGAAACAACGACAAGATGTGTTCTAGATGCGATAGATGTGGGCTACCGCTCCATTGATACCGCCCAGGCTTATTACAATGAAGAAGGTGTAGGAGCGGCCATTGCCCGGGCAATCGCAGAAGGAAAGGTAACGCGGGAGGAACTGTTTCTGACCACAAAGGTCTGGATCAGCAATGTGGGCTATGATAAGGCGAAGGCATCCATTGATGAGTCCCTGCGTAAGCTGTAGACAGACTATGTAGACCTGCTTCTGATTCATCAGCCCTTTGGCGACTACTATGGCACATGGCGGGCCATGGAGGAAGCGTACAAGGTCGGAAAGATGTGGGCAATCGGCGTGAGTAACTTGTATCCTGACCGCTATGTGGATCTGGCGAGTTTCTGCGAGATCCGCCCGATGGTCAATCAGATTGAAATCCATGTATTTCAGTAGCAGAAAGCGGCAAGGCCGTTTCTGGATAAGTACGGGGCGCAGATTGAGTCATGGGGGCCTTTTGCAGAAGGTGAGAAGGATATTTTCCACAACCCGGTATTGACCGAGATTGGAAAAAAATATGGAAAATCCGCCGCGCAGACTGCGTTGCGCTTCCTTGTGCAGAGCGGCGTAGTAGTGATTCCGAAGTCTGTCCATAAGGAGCGCATGGAGGAGAACTTCAATGTGTTCGATTTTTTCCTGGATGCGGAGGACATGAAAGCCATCGAAGCGTTGGACGGAGAAGAAACCTTGTTTTTACATCACCAGAAGCCGGAAACGCTGGAATGGTTTATGACGATTTTATAATAGGAGGAAAATAAAAATGGAATTTTCAGAAGTGATTCAAAACCGGTATTCCTGCAAGAAGTTTGACGGACGGCAGGTGGAGAAAGAACAATTGGACGCGATCTTAGAGGCGGGACGGCTGGCTCCGACAGCAAAGAATTTGCAGGAGCAGAGGATCTATGTGGTTCAGACCGAGGAAGGACTGGCGAAGATTGACAAGGTAACGCCCTGCCGCTACGGGGCAGGCACCGTCCTCGTCGTTGCTTTTGATAAGGAAAATGTGTTTACCTATCCGGGAGACAAGCGTGATTCCGGCATTGAGGATGCGACCATCGTAGCGACCCACCTAATGCTGGCGGCACAAGCAAATGGAGTGGACAGCTGTTGGATCAACTTCTTTGATCCGGAGGTTATGGCTAAGGAGCTTGGCCTGCCGGAGAACGAAGAAGTTTTGATGGTACTCGACCTGGGCTATGCGGTAGAAGGTACAAAGCCTCTTGCAACCCACAGCCAGCGGAAAGAGCTGACCGAAACAGTCGTTTATTTATAAGCAAAGGAGGAGAACCGATGATCCGCCATATTTTTATGTGTACCATCAAAGATGGGGTATCCGATGAATTGGTCGAGAAGAAAATGGCTGAAATGCGCGCAATGAAGGACGGTGTGCCGGAGATTGAGGCGATCACGGTAGCAAGGAATCTTGGCTGGGCAGGCCCGGACAATGTAGTCACGATGCTTGTTGATTTGAAGGACAAAGCGGCCTTTGAGGCGCTGATGGCAAGCAAGGCACACACTGAGGTTGCGGCGAAGGCAGACGAAGCGTTCCGTACCGATAACTTTGTACTGGTGCAAATTGAAGTCTAAGGAGAACAAGATTTATACTAATAACCATATCGGTAGAAAATTTTATCTGATAAAAAACTAAAAAATTAGTTATGTGGCAAGGACGGACCTGCCAGAAAAGGTCAATTTTGCACCCCTGAGATGTGTTCTGGTTATGTGAGGAGGCGAAACAGACTAACCAGCTCAAATCTGCAAAAAGGAGGGATGAGGCATGAAGTTTCCATCTGACGATGAAAATATGGTGAATTCCTTCACCAAGAAAGTGACACGGAGTTTCAGCAGTAATTTCAAACGGACAAAGGCTAATGCGGAGAAGCACTACTCCGACGAGTCGGTAGACTGTTTTCTGGAAACTTTAAGCCACGATGACAGGTATCCGTCAGATTATTTTGTGCTTTATGCGGATGCCACTGTTATAATAGGACTAAAGCAGAACTCGATACACGGGCGGCGCTTTAGTCCTATTTTTTGCATACATGGGCATTTTGTGTGGCAAAACGCAAAATATTACGCTGGACAAAAATGCAGACATTGTTTACAAGGCATCAAGGTATTTGCCCAATTGAGTGTGAAGAAGAAAAAGCGCACGGTCGTGAGTGGTCGTGTTTAAATTAGCGTCGGAACGATGCGCAGCCACAGATAAATCTCTGTTAAAAGGGGGGCGGGGATGTTTCCACGACAAGCAGTTTATAGGTTCCTGCTTCGGCAGGGGCTTATAAATTTTGCACAAGTCCGCCGTGCATTGCTTGCCAAGCATGTTTACGGACTTTCTATGGCTTGTTAACTTTTTAAATCATTAACAAGGAATAACGGAAACGGAACCATTTGAACTGATAGCACGACAGCAATCTACATAAACTTCAATGAAATCGTAACCACCACGCATAGCAATAGAACGAGCCTTTTCAAGTCCGCCGGGAAGCATCTGACCGCTTTTATAGTGTTCAATTATCTGACCGGTTATATCCAGAGTGTGAACCTCGTAGGGCTTACCCAAATAGCAAATAGAAACGATACCCAGCATAATGTTGGTAATTTCAACTTCGGGAAATTCATTTCTTATGGTATCTACGATTTCATTTACTTTATGTTGATTACGAACGTGACCACCGGCATCAAGCTTGTGCATCGCTTGCATATATTCTTTAGAGCGAGTCTTGCGAAGCAATCTGTCTAACTTCATCTTATCCATTTTTTGACTCTGCTTGCTCTGCTGCTGTTCCTGTGTAGCACTCAAGATGGTGTTTGATTGTTGCTGTGTCTGTGGTTGTCTTAACATTGGTTTCGGCATTCTACTATTCCTCCTGTTGTCTGATTTTAATGATTGCACCAAGTGTCCCGAAGGTGTGTTTGAGTTGCTGTGTTTTGACTTTGATTTAATATTGATGGAGTTCTCCTTGGCTTTAGCCAAACCCTTCTCTTTATTAAAAATATCACATTTTCACACAAAATTCCAGTTCATCTCTAATTCGGAATCGCAAGATAGACATATAAGACCATCTTCTGAAACCTCGGCAGTAAGAAGCTTACAGGTTTCAGTTTCGTATTATAGCTGAGCCAAATCTTCTGGATACAATCAATATGTGGAAACTTACTTCAACTTTTCAAATATTTTTGAAAAATAGGAAAGAAGAAAACTTATGCCAAATCATCTGCGAAAGTTCGTAATCTTAGTAAGTTCTTCGTCAATTATTAGCTTAAAAATAGTGATTTTCAAAATAAACACTATGCCGATATTTAGAGAGCAATCATCAAAATTTTCAGCAGTTTCTTCAATTTCAGGTAACTGTTCACTATCAACTTTTTGGCCTACCGTAAGTTGGAACAGCACGCTCTTTGCCCTCTATTGCATCGTGCCTATAAATTCAAGCAAAAGCTCTTTTTGCTTCTTACTGAGTGTACTCCATTTTGCAAAAAGCTCACGCTGTTCATCCGTTATTTCCACAGCTTCTCCGCCTTCTGCAAAGAATTGTGATAAGGTTATACCAAACGCACGACAAATCATTTCCAGCGTGGGAAGCGTCGGCGCGTTATTCCTTTTGAAAAGGTTTGTTATTGTAGAGTGAGACAGATTCGCCTCTTTTGCCAGCCTGTAATCCGTCCAGCCGCGCTCCTCCATGAGCTGCTTGATCCGTTTCTGTGCGTTCATTCCATCACCTACCCAAATGAGTGCTATAATAGTCACAATCGGTGGCTATGATATTTCCCGAGTGGGGCATAGAGTAGTTTATATCAAGGGCTTTACTCGGAGATACTCTTCATACAGACAGGAGGCAATTACATTGCAAGAGAGCGGAGCGGGATCATACAACCGTGGAAAAAGTCAAGGACAAACTTTAATACAAAAACAGCTTTCCAATTTCGCTCACCTGTTGAATGACGGGGAGGTTCCCCTTATTTAAAATTATCGCTTTAGTTCTTCTAAAAACACTTTTACTGCCGGGGAAAATGTTTGATATTTCTTTGTAACAATATATAAATCAACCGAAAGCTCCGGTGTGATAGGACGAAAAGTTAAGTTTCGTCCTTGTGTGTTTACCAGCCGATCCAGACAAAGGGCATAACCAATACCGTGTTCCACAAGAAATGTGGCATTGTAAATCAGATTATAGGTAGCCACTACGTTGAGAACGGAATGATCCGAGCCGAACCACTCCAAATCCTGATGTCCGGAAAATGTCTGCTCTGAGATAATCATGGGCAGGGATTTTAGCTGGTCTATATTAACCGCCTCCTGACGAGCCAGATCGCAGTCAAGAGGAATCAGAAGTCCGTAAACGTCTTTCGTGTGAATATTCATATAATCGTACTTTTCCTGGCGTATCGGTCCTAAAAGGAGTCCCATATCCACCAGTCCTTTGTCCAGACGTTCCAATATCATATCCGCATCGCCGCTATGGGTATGGAACTGCACATCGGGATGGAGTTTGTGAAATTCAGCCAGGATTTTAGCTATCTTATCCATAGCTATAGTTTCTCCGCAACCGATGGTAATGTGCCCGCGAAGTTTCTGCTCATCTGTATGAAACGCAGCCTCCGTGTTGTCCAGCAGTTCTAAAATCTCCCTCGCGCGGTCACGCAGATATTCTCCTTCTTCGGTCAGCGTCAGCTTTCGTTTTCCACGGATAAATAATTGTTTCCCTAGCTGCTGTTCCAATTCCATCATCTGTTTGGAGAGCGTCGGCTGGGTGATAAACAGTGCTTCCGCCGCCTTTGTAATATTCAGCTCCTGTGCAACTGTCAAAAAATATTGCAGAAGTCTTGTTTCAATCATATCCTGAATTCCTCCCTTTGATGTCTCTATTATATAGCACAAAACCATTCCTGTAAACTATGATTAATCATTCTTAATAGCTGTTTGCAATATGTTGGACGGTGCCATATACTGTAGATGTAAGTAAAACACCGAGACAGAAAGGAGAGAACAACCGTGACGAGCACTTCAAGTCAGACATTTGATGAGAAGCAGGCGTTGTATGGAAGCAGAGATTTGGTCATTTCAGACCGTACCTTTGACGATCTTGGGAGAAAAGCTCCAACATTACAGCTCGGAACAACTTCTTCAATCTGCGCTGTCCTTTCCGGCACCGCCATGAGCGAGCGATTATCGGCTGCGAGCTGAATGCAGCGATTTTCTTTCGCCGGAGTTTGGTTGGTCAGCCCGCATGAGACTCATGGAGTATATCAACGCAGTTAGAGAGTGCTTTATGATGCGTTCCAAAGACCTGACATTCCGCGATGTAGCGCTTCAGGGCAAGTATCCGGTACATCAAAAGCGCTGCTTTAGAAAAAGGTTCCTGCCGTTGGTGAAACGATTCGAGACAATTCACAAGCTCACGGGCAGGTTTATAGGCTTACGTCGCTCGTGCAAAGCGAGTGCGTTATGTTACACAATTCTATGATAGGAGGATCATACTATGAGCAATTATATTTGCAAACTTAATGAAAATGTGGAAAGAATTCACGTCCGCTATCACAACCGCTACGGCATCGCCCTTGCAGGCGATCTTTACACTATGAAGAACATGGACAAAACGGGAAAGCATCCTGCCGTCGTAGTGGGGGCTCCATACGGCGGTGTGAAGGAGCAGGGACCGTCTGTCTATGCCAATGAGCTGGCAAGCAGGGGATTTGTCGTTCTGACTTTTGACCCCTGCTATATGGGCGAGTCCGGTGGGGAGCCGCGCCATGTATCTTCCCCGGATCTGTTCAGCGAGAACATCAGCGCCGGGGTGGATTATCTGGGACTTTTGCCCTATGTAGACCGGGAAAAAATTGCGGCTCTGGGCATCTGCGGCAGCGGCGGATTCTCCCTTTCTGCGGCAGCCATGGACACACGCATTAAAGCAGTCATTACGGCCAGCATGTATGATATGAGCGTGGCCGCTCGTATAGGACAGACGCCGGAGCAGATTCAGGAGAGAAAAGAGCAACTGTCGCTCCGGCGTTGGAAGGATGCAGAAAACGGTGAACCGGAGTATATCCCATCCTTCCCGGAAGAGGCAGTATTGGAAATCCCGGATGAGATGCAGGGGATTTGGCGAGAATTTTTTGAGTTTTACGCCACCAGCCGTGGACATCATCCCAATGCCCGCGGCGGCTTTACTACTACCTCTGACCTTAGCTTTATGAATTATGCGTTAAACGACCATATTGCAGAAATTTCTCCACGTCCCATTTTGTTCCTCGTTGGCGAGCAGGCGGAGAGCCGCTTCTTCAGTGACATGGCGTTTGAAAAGGCGGCGGAGCCAAAGCGAATGATTGTCGTGCAGAACTGCAACCATGTGGATCTGTATGATGATACGTCGAAGATTCCCTTCGATGAAATCGAGCGTTTTCTGCACCAAAGCCTGCGGTAAGGAGCAGCTATGAAAAAGATTGTCAGCATTGCATCTGTCCTGCTTCTGTTGCTGACCGTTGCGGTCTGCACAGCAACCTCGGAGACAAACAGAACCGCATCGCTGCAAAATGCTGCAGAATCAGAAACTGAATCGCAAATCATGACAGAGCCGCCGACAGAAGATACGAATTCAACAGGTTCGGAGGCAACATCCATTAGAATTTCTGTTAAATCAGAGCAATATGAGATTGTTTATGAATTAAATGACAGTACGGCGGCCGGAGAGCTGTATGCGCAGCTGCCTCTTACAACCGAAGTGGAACCGTTCAGCAATAATGAAATGACTTTTTACCCGGAAAAACTGGACGTCACCGACGCACCGCTTTCGGATGGTGAGCCCGGTTCGCTTTCTTATTATGAACCGTGGGGAGACGTTGTAATGTTCTACGCGCCTTGCAGCCCCAACGATAGCTTGTATGAACTGGGCAATGCGGTATCCGGTGCGGAGCATATCGAAAATTTAAGCGGAACTATTACCGTATCCGCTGTAGAAGAATAAACAGATAAGGAGATTCTTAAATGACGCGATATGATATGGACGGAAAAGTCGCACTCGTTGTCGGCGCCACCAGCGGAATCGGAAAAGTGACGGCTGAAATGTTTGCAAAGAGCGGCGCAAAAGTTGTGCTGTCCGGCAGACGGGAAAATCTTTTGAAAGAACTTACGGATAAGATTACAGCTGACGGCGGCAAGGCAGCTTATATTGTCTGCGATGTGACGGATGAATCTCAGGCAGCTGCAATGGTAGACTTTGCGGTTAAAACCTTCGGACGGTTAGATTACGCCTATAACAATGCGGGAATCATGCCGGATGACACTCTTACAGCTGATCTGGAAACCGCTGAATTTGACAGAGTGCTCAATGTCAACCTGCGCAGTATGTTCCTTTGCATGAAGTATGAGCTCAGACAGATGTTACAGCAGGGCGGTGAGGGATATTCCATCGTCAACTGTTCCTCCATCGGTGGGCTTATCGGTATGCCGGGGCGTGTAGCCTATCATGCCTCTAAGCACGCAGTGTTGGGAATGACGAAATGCGCTGCGCTTGAGTATGCCGCAAAGGGGATTCGGATAAACGCCGTCTGCCCGGCCACGATTTCAACGCCTATGGTCGAAAAAATGATGGAAACCGGCGCGATAACAGATGTGATAGAGCCGATTGGCAGATTTGGTACGCCGGAGGAGGTTGCCGGTCTGGTGCTCTGGCTGTGCAGCGAAGACGCCGGATTTGTGCTTGGACAGGGCATTGCTGCAGACGGGGGGTATACAATCAAATGAAACCTATGATTGAAAATATGACGTTGTACAATGGTGTTGCAATGCCGCAGGAAGGCTTCGGTGTATTTCAGGTGCCGGAGTATGAGTGCAAAGAAGTAGTGTTGAACGCCATCCGCACCGGCTATCGGCTCATTGATACCGCAAGCTCTTACAAGAACGAAGAGGCAGTCGGCGCGGCTATTCGGGAAGCTGCAGCAGAGGGTGCTGTAAAACGGGATAATCTATTCATCGTCACCAAAGCTTACATTCAGGAAATGGGCTATGAAAATCTGAAAGAAGCCTTTGCGCGCTCTTTGGATAAGCTGGGACTTGACTATCTCGACCTGTATCTTATCCATATGCCGCTGGGCGATTATTATGGCGCTTGGCGAGCCATGGAGGAGCTTTACCGAGAGGGGAAAGTACGGGCTGTCGGAGTGTGCAACTTTGATGCGGCTCGGCTGATGGATCTATGTTATAACGCAGAGATAAGACCAATGGTGAATCAAATTGAACGTCATCCCCATTATCAACGGCATGAAGAACTTGCCGTCATGAAAAAACTGGGCGTACAGCCTCAGGGGTGGGCGCCCTTTGCAGAAGGGCTGAAGGGAATGTTCACGGAGCCTGTTTTGAAGGAAATCGCTGCAAAGCATGGAAAAACTGCCGCACAGGTCATTCTGCGTTGGAATGTCCAGCAGGGGGTGGCGATTATTCCAAAATCTGTCCATAAAGAACGCATGGAAGAAAATCTGACAATCTGGGATTTTGCTTTGGATAACGATGATATGGACAGAATTACAGTACTGGATAAGAACTGTCCCTCCATGTTGGATTGTTCCAAGCCCGGCGAGATTGACCGGCTTTACGACTATCTGAACAATCCGGTGCTGACAACTCTTTAATTTAGGAACAGGAGGAATAGCAATGATACTAAATATGGAGGTAGATAATACAGACATTCAGGTGGAACTGCTCCCCAGCAGCTCTTCAGAAGCGCTGGAGAAGCTGTTGAAAGAAAGCCCTTTGACAATCCCCATGAAGGACTATGCCCACATGGAGAAATTCGGGGATCTGGGTGTACGGCTTCCCCGCAATGACCGGCACATCACCACAAAGGCAGGAGACGTTATACTCTCCGGAGGAAACCTGCTTGTCATTTATTACGCCTCCAACACATGGAACTTTACCCGGCTGGGCCGAGTGGTAAACATGACCGAAAAGGAATTAAAAAAAGTGCTGGGGAAGGGAAATATTACAGCAACGCTCACGCTTGAAAGAAAGGAATATTAGCATGAGAATCACAGTTTTACAGGGAAGTCCTCATAAAAATGGATCTTCTAATATGCTGGCAAATGAATTTATCAGAGGCGCTAAAGAGTCGGGGCACGATGTGACGGTTTTGGATACGGCACATATGGATATGCACCCATGCATCGGCTGCGGACACTGCGGTATGAATGGCGAATGTGTACATAAGGATGGCAACACTATTGTACGGGATACACTGCTGAACAGCGATATGGTTGTTTTTGTCACCCCTGTTTACTATTTTGGGATGAGCGCACAACTGAAAATGGTTATTGACCGTTTTTACAGTTATACCGTAAAGCTGTCCGATAAAGCTTTGAAAGCCGCGCTGATTACTGCCGCATGGGATGACAACGATGACGTAATGCCTTATCTTAGCAGTTACTATCAAAAGCTGTGCCGCTATATGAATTTTGAAAACTGCGGTATGGTGCTGGGCACCGGCTGCGGCACACCGGAAACGACCAAGCGCAGCCCTCATATGCAGGAGGCATACCGTTTGGGGAAGTCGATATAATCAGGAGGATACGGTTATGAAAAGAATTTGGAAATGGACATCTGCTCTGCTTGCCCTAACTTTGGGATTGACCCTGGCGGCATGTAGTGGACAAAATACGGGAGAAGGAGAACAAGCGGCGGCATCAGTTTCGACCGAAAGCACTTCTCCGCAGAATGAATCGGCAACTTTTTCAGATACGCCCGACACGCCGGAGCAATCTCAGGAAGGTCAAAGCGAAGAATCAACAGAAGAAAGTGAAAGCATTCTTGTGGCCTACTTTTCCGCCACCGGCAACACCGAGGCGGTAGCGCAGACTGTCGCCGGCCAACTGCAAGCCGACTTATTCGAAATCGTTCCGGCTCAGCCCTATACGGACGCTGATTTGGATTACAGCGATGACGCCTGTCGGGCTAACCAAGAGCAGAACGACTCAGCGGCCAGACCGGAGATTGCATCAACAGTGGAAAACATCGAAGATTATGATGTAGTGCTGCTGGGTTTTCCTATCTGGTGGGGGCAGGAACCTCGGATTTTGGACACTTTCGTGGAAAGCTATGATTTGTCTAACAAGACGGTGGCTGCCTTTTGCACCTCCGGAGGCAGTGGTATAGAGGCCGCAGAGTCAAATTTGCAGGAATTATGCGGTGCTGAGGTAAATTGGGTTGGAAGCCAGCGTTTTTCGCAAGGCGCCGACGAATCGGCTGTCGCAGATTGGCTTTCTCAATTTGATTTTTCAATAGACAAATAAATAATTAAGCGTTATTGCAGAAAAAGACCAATCTGCCTTGTGCAGGTTGGTCTTTTTTTGTGCGGTTTTATAAACGCTGACATTATCTGCCAAGCGAATGTTCTCGCTTCGAGTGTGTTTTTTCGCAGAGTGAGCCCCTCTGCGATAGACTCACATATATTTCATACGCTACACATTATATCTCACATATCTGAAAAAATCAAGTGGTAAGAGGAAAATTTTTTTATTTTTATTTCAGCGGGTTCCGTTTTTTCAATATTTAGGAGCTATTCTATAATTTTAGCAGTTGAATCGTGCTGCCATCGCAGTCAAATCCGCAGTCGATTCAACTGCTATAAAAGAACTTTTAAAATAGGAGGAAAAAACAACAAAATGGCAAAAGGCGAGAATATTTTCAAACGAAAAGACGGGCGCTGGGAAGCCCGTTACATCAAGGGCTACGAACTCTCCGGTAAAATCAAATACGGGTTCTGTTACGGTAAAACTTATAAGGAAGCTAAAGAAAAAGTCACCCGAGCCAAGGCGGCGATGCTCAGCGGAAAACCCGCTCCGAAATTTGACTCTCGGAATCGGTTTGCATTTTTTTGTGACGAATGGTTTGAATCAGGTAAAAACCGTTTCAAAGAATCTACATGTGTGAAATACCAGACCATATTGGAAAAACACATCAAGCCAAGGCTGGGCGGCTGTTTTCCTTTGGCTTTCAACGATGCGCTGGTGGAGCAGTTTACAAATAAACTGCTGTTTGAAGAAGAACTCTCCCCCAAGACCGTGAAGGACATCCTGGTGGTGCTCCGTTCTATTCTGAACTACATAGCTAAACGCTTTCCGGACGCCTTCCCGCGAGTGGATATTGTCTATCCCAGGGAAAACAAAAAGGAAATGCGTGTCCTGACACGGGAAGAGCAGGCGAAATTCATCCGATTTCTGCTCAAAGATATAGATACGTGTAAATTTGGCGTCCTGCTGGCGTTGCTTACCGGAATACGGATAGGAGAGCTTTGTGCTCTGCGATGGGAGAATATTTCCCTCCGAGACAATACCATACGAATATCATCTACAATGCAGCGACTGAAGGACATGAATCCGAATCGGGAGGCAAAGACAAAAATCGTCATTGGAAGTCCAAAGAGCGGCACTTCAACCCGGACAATTCCCATCAGCGATTACGCAGCCGAACTATGCGGGAAAATGAATCCCCAAAGTCCGACTGCGTTTGTTTTAACCGGCACATCTGATTATATGGAGCCAAGGACACTGCAATACCGAATGGAGAAATACACAGCCGAATGTGGTTTGGAAGGGGTTCATTTCCATACTCTGAGACACACATTCGCGACCCGATGCGTAGAGGTAGGCTTTGAAATCAAATCCCTGAGCGAAATTCTCGGTCACGCCAATACAACCATTACACTTGAACGCTATGTACACTCCTCCATGGAGCTGAAGCGGCACAACATGAACAAGCTGGTCATGGTAGAACCGTAATTTTCCGCAGTCAAACTTATGTGTCATTGTGCTTCAAAATGCAGAGAAACGCAAGGATTTTACGGTATTCGGGAGGTGTTTTGACAGAGGGGCTCACTCTGCGAAAAGAAAACAGCTAAAAAAATCATTTCATATAATATTATACCCAAACTTTGAGAAGTATGCGCAGAAGCCGCATAAGGAATTGTCCATCTGCTCGACAGTGCGGAAAGCGGACGTCCGGGACGAGGCAATTCTCAGGTGCTGACATACAGGAAATGACGATATGGGAAAAACAGCAAAAAAAATTTGGAATATTGTCACAGGCGTGATTGTGGCGCTTGCCGTGCTTCTGGCTGTTGCACTGCTCGGCGTTAGGCTGATTGGATTTCAGGTGTTCGCCGTGCTGTCCGGGTCTATGGAGCCGACCTATCATGTAGGTTCTTTAATCTATGTGAAAGATGTGGATTATACCCAACTGGAGGCAGGAGATGTCATCACATTCATGCTGGATGAGGATACGGTTGCGACTCACCGCATTGTAGAGGTAGTACCCGACGAGACGGATTCTTCCGTTCTGAGATTCCGTACCAAAGGCGATGCAAACGAAGCGGTGGACGGCAGTCTCGTTCACTATAAGAATGTAGTCGGCACTCCCGTATTCACAATTCCCAAGCTGGGATACCTGGCTGATTATATCCAGAATCCTCCGGGAATATACATAGCGATTTCCGCCGGGGCAGTTCTGGTGCTCCTGATGTTCCTGCCGGATTTGTTCAGCAAGGACGAGAAAAAACAAACCGAGAACAAGGGCAGACACCTTGAGGAAAAAGAGTAATCTGCCGTTATAAATCACCCCCACAATCAAAAGGAGGACAAACTCATGAAGAGAAAAACCAAGGTTCTTGGTATGGTGACAGCCGCGGTACTGCTTGTAACCGCAACGATTTTCGGCACAATGGCGTACCTGACTTCTACCGATGAAGTCACCAATACATTCACCGTTGGCTCCGTCGCAATTAAGCTGGACGAAGCCGAAGCAAACGCTGATGGTACTCTTGTCGAAGGCGCCGACCGTGTTAAAGCAAACAGCTACAAGCTGATGCCCGGCCATGAATACGACAAGGACCCTGTCGTACACTTTGCCGACAATAGCGAAGCCGCGTGGTTGTTTGTAGAAGTCACCAATGGAATTGCCGGCATTGAGTCCAAGGCAGAAGGCTACACAAGCATTGCCGATCAGATTACCCAAAACGGCTGGACTGCTTTGGATGGCGTTGAAGGCGTTTACTATATGAAAGTTGATGCTAACGACTCTGGCAATGCCATTGATTATAAAGTATTCCAGAACTTTGCCGTTGACGGCGGTGTGACTGGCGATACTCTTGGAACTTACAACAAAAAGACCGTTAAGGTCGTTGCATACGCTGTTCAGGCTGATGGCTTTGACACTGCTTCTGCTGCCTGGACCACTGGCCTAGGCAAGAGCTAATTTGATATAACCGGCTGTGCCGATTATATAGAGCTGTGCCCACAATCGCATGATTGCGCACTGCTCGAGCAAATTTCCGGGAAAGGAGGAAAACGACATGAAGAAGAAAACCTTAGCGCTGTTTTTGGTTCTGGCTTTGGCTTTTGGCGGCGTAATCGGCGGTACTGTCGCTTGGCTGACGGATAAATCTGATACCGTAGTCAATACCTTCACCGACTCCGACATTGACATTACCTTGACCGAAAGCACTGGTACGGAATACAAGATGGTTCCCGGCTACACAATCAGCAAAGACCCCAAGGTTACCGTCAAGGCTGACAGCGAGAAGTGCTATCTGTTCGTCAAGCTGGATAAGTCTAATAATTTCGATTCCTTCCTGACCTATGAGATTGCGGAAGGCTGGGAACAGCTTAAGGATGCCGAAAACAAAGATGTCAATGGTGTGTACTACCGCGTTGTTGATACGAATGAAAGGGGAACTGCTTTCAGCGTTCTGAAAGATGATCAGGTTACTGTGCTGGGCACCGTAACCAAGGAAATGATGAACAACCTGACCACAGCAGATAGCTATCCCAAGCTGACCGTGACGGCTTATGCATCTCAGTTCAACAAGAATGCGAATGAGTCCTTCGAATCCGATGAGGCATGGAAAAACATTTCCCCCCTCATCCGCTACTACTAATTAATCCTGCTAGATAGTCCGCTGCAAAAAACGCGGCTATATAATAAAAAATCTTTATTAAGGAGAAAAAGCATGAAGAAAAAAATTTTGGCTATAGGCCTGGTTGTTGCTATGGCGGCGACCGCAGTCGTCGGCGGCACGCTGGCTTACTTCACCGATACTGATCAAAAGACCAATACTTTCACTGCTGGCGGCGTGAAAATTGACCTTATCGAGCAGCAGGTTAACGATGGGGGAACCGCTCTGGAAGACTTTAAGCAGAATCAGGTTCTGATGCCTATCGTTGGCTCCGCTCAGGGCGATAAGGATAGCTTCGGTCAGCCCGTTGCTGAAAACTACATCGACAAGATTGTTACAATCAAAAATACAGGCAACTCAGATGCTTACGTTCGTGCCTACTTCGCTATTCCTACCGCTCTGGATGATGGTTACGAGACTTTCAACGCTGGCTTGAACGTCCTGCACTTCAATTTTGGCAACGCAAATGGAGCTACTACTCAGGGAAATCAGTGGAACTGGAATAACGATAGTGGCACTTGGAAGTATTACGAGACCACCATTGATGGTGTTAAATACAACGTCTACTACGCTGACTATTATACGACGCTGGCTGCTGGTGCTACCACTGAGCAGTTCATATCTGGTGTCTACCTGGATAAAAATGTTGACATGAAGGACGGCAAGTATGTTGATAAACGTAACAAATCTGCTGACCTTTCCATCCTTGAAGGAACTGTGAACTGCCCTGTCATGGCTGTTGCCGTTCAGGCTGCTGGCTTCGATAGTGTTGACGCTGCTGTTAACGCTGCTTTCGGAGCGAATTTCAACCCCTTTGGCGGCGATGCTACCAATTGGCAGAGTTAAACAATAAACAATAACCTTATACTAGCGCGCCTTTACCCTGCGCCCTCTAGAGGGTGCAGGGCATACAAGGATACCCGAGCAACTTCCGGATATCCTTATATGCTCTGTGAAAAGCAGGACAGAAACTGACAATCAATAAAGACAGAGGTGAGCCGAATGAAACGAAAACTGATTGCAGCCGCCGTGGCCGTAATCTGCCTGTCCCTATTGGCCTGTGGGACGCTGGCGTTTTTTACGGACGAGGATACCGTCCACAATGTTATCACGTCCGGCAATATTGATATCGAGCTTCAGGAATGGGCCGATGAAGAAAAGACAACGCCCTTCCCCGAGGATGGGGTCAGCGGCGTCATGCCCGGGACGGACGTCACCAAAATCGTTGAGGTTAAGAACACCGGTTCGAACGATGCCTACGTCCGTGTCAAAGTGGAGAAGGAATTTGTCCTGTCCGACGACGTGGAGGGCGAACCCGATTCCGGCCTGATGAAGCTTGACTTTGACGAGACCTATTGGACGAAGGGCGAGGATGGCAATTACTATTATAAGACCGTCCTGAAATCCGGCGCGGTGACAGAGCCGCTGTTTGCTTCGGTGAAGTTTGACTCGGTCATGGGCAATATATATCAGAACAGCACCGCCAAGGTGGATGTGACCGCTTACGCCGTCCAGGTTGCCAACAACGGCGACGGCGTCATGGATGCCAAGGGCTGGCCGGAAGCGTAAGGAGGCAGGGAGATGAAAAACAAAAAGATAATTGGTTTATTGTTGAGCCTTGCTATGGTACTCGGCGTGGCCATGCCGGGTACGCTTGCTGTTTCCGCAGAAACAGAGAGCGCCGCCGAATCTTCTGTCGGCACGTCCGCCCCGAATGAGCAAACCTCCGAAACACCTCTGGATGATGTGAATATAGATAACTCTTCCGCCACCGACTCCGGCGAGGGTAATTGCGGCTGCAATCTGTTTGAGCAGCTGATGGCCTGCGCCACCATTGAGGAGATGGATGCTATCTTCGCGTCTACCGAGGAGGCCCGGCTGGAGGCTATGACCGACGAGCAGTGGGCGCAGATCGATGCGCATTATTGCGAAATCGAGCCGGAGCCTGCTCCTGCCATCATCATTGAGGTCAGCGATCCTCCTGTTGCCAGTGAGATATATTCTGAGACCGTGAATTTCGACAATGTTGCGCCCTTCGTTGGCGATGTGGGCTAAGGAGGAGTGAACGATGAAGAAAGTTTTATCTCTCGCGCTGTGCCTGGTCATGACACTGTCATTGCTTCTCCCAACCGCCGTTTTTGCGGAGGATAGCAACACCAGTACCAGCGGCATGGTGATTAACAAAACTGCCACAGCAAATAACGATGACTCCTACACCATCACTCTGGAAGCCTACGGAACCGGCGATAAAGTAACCACTACCGTAACAAACGAGAAGCCTACGGACATCGTCCTGGTTCTCGACCAGTCCGGTTCTATGGGCGACAACAGAATGGGAACGGTTTCCTTTAGATCGTATACAAGCAGTACCAATGCTACTCACTATGGCCGCCGTCATAACGGTGGCAGCGCCAATTTGTGGCATAAAGTTGGTGATAAATATTACTCCGTTTCCGTAACGGTTCAGACAGACGCAACATATGAGAAAATCACCAATGGAAAGAATAACTCTAGTCAAAACGGTTCCATCAATTACTGGAAGAACAAGGACAATCTGTACGCAAAAGTAAAGGGTGAATATCTTAAAGTAACGGTAACTCGTAGTAGAAACCTGAGTGGTTACAGCTATACGTATACACTTTCCAATGGGACTGTGATTGCCAGTAAAAGTTTAGGCAATACTACTTCACCGACCTTTACCGGCACAGACGACGGTTATCTGTATTTGCTCACATCGAATACCGCCAATAATGTATACACCTACACATATACCGACGATAACGGGGAAACCCAGACCATCGGTACATCCACTGGCGCAAGCACAGTATTTGGAACTACTCTCTATCAGCGTGTTGTAGACACAAATAGTGGACCCACCCGTTTGCAGGCACTAAAAGATGCGGCGTCTGCCTTTGCTTCAAGTGTTGCGGAGAAAGCAAAAGGCGCTGATGGCACTGAAGGTACTGCCGATGATGTGAACCACCGTATTGCTGTAGTGGGATTTGCCCATGGAACAACTAGATCCACTGAATTCGCTGGTGGTTATGACTATGTAAATACCGAACTGTTTATTGGTTCCAATGAGTATAAATACGGAACCAGTGCGACAGCGCAGTATGCAAATGCGTTCCAGGACATGAGTACAACTCAGGGCGCAACTAATGTCAATAACTCGATTAGTGCCCTCTCTGCGCTGGGCGCAACACAGGTTGACCTTGGTATGAATATGGCGGAGGGTATTCTGAATGCGGATTCTCTCAGGGATCAGGACCGTAACAAAGTCGTGATTGTCTTTACGGATGGTTTCCCATCTACATACAGTGACTATAGTTCTGATGTGGCAAACAACGCTATCAGCAAGGCAAGTACACTGAAACAAGCTGGCGTCACGGTCTATGCGATTGGCGTGTTTGAAGGTGCTGATGCAACATCTGCTGGTAACAGCAACGGTAACGATACACAACGAGCAAACTGGTTCCTGCAGAATCTTTCCTCCAACAACGGCACTGTTCAGAACCCCAGCTATTACCTTTCGGCTGCGGATTCTGACACACTAACAAACATCTTCCAGCAGATTTCCAACCAGATCCAGTCTGGCGGCTCTTCCACCACTCTGAGTTCTGAAACGGTCATCCGGGATATTATCTCCCCGGCGTTTGAACTGCCCAATGGCACGACTGCTCAGGACATTGAATTGGAGACCTGGCATTGCACCGGCAAAGACGGCGATGACTACACCTGGTCGCAGAATTCCGATGATGCTATGGGTGCAAAGGTGACAATCGGCAGCACAGACGATACCGAAGCGATTATGACAAATAATAATCAGGTAAACGTGACCGGCTTTGACTTCGCCGACAACTATGTGGGTACTGAGACTGTCAATGGCAGGGTCAGCTACCGCGGTAACAAGCTGGTCATCAAGTTCACTGTCACTCCCAAGGATGGCTTCCTGGGTGGCAATGATGTTTACACCAACACCAGTGCGGGCGTCTATGAGAATGCCAATGCTACGCAACCTGTTCTCACCTTCGACCGTCCCCAGGTCAATGTTCCCATCAAGGATGTAACTGTCACCGCTTCCGACAAGGATGTCTACCTCTTGGACGGCGTTTCCGCTGATGAAATTAAGAATACTACCGTCACCGTGGGTGGTGTACCCCTTGATTTGGGTGCTGAGAACTACGGCCTGCAATCTTGGCAGAGTGAGTATGTGAACATTTCTGTCATCGTTAAGGACAAAGATGACAAAGAAGTCACTGCACTGGAAAACCTGACCGGTGACAACAGCTACACCGTCTCCGTCAGCGTCACTCCCAAAACGCTGGAACCCACTTCCACAGAGGGCACCAAGGCAGAGACCAAGCCCAACAGCGGCGCCGGCACGGTTAAGGTTTACAAGCCCGTCCTGACCTTCCAGGACAGCACCGTGTATTACGGCGATGCCGTTCCCACCGAGTTTACCGATAACCTCGCTAGCACAGTCTGGAAACACGGCGATGATACCGCCAATACTGATACCATGGATGAAGCTCCTGAATTGAACATCACCTATACCCCCGAGGCCGGAAAGATTGCAGATGGCAAGATCAATACTAAAGACGATATTGCCGTGAATGCTACCGTCAATATCAACACTACTGATGTGACCGAATACGTGACTTTCACTCATAGCGAGTGTGATGGCGACGAAAACTGCACCGCCCCGAACAATGGAAAGTTCTGGCTCCATGTCAACACCTGTCAGCTGACCATCAGCAAGATGGGCGGCGCTGACGATGAACCTTATGTGTTCACCGTATACAAAGATAATAATAAGAAGTATTCCGAAGTCACCATTGTCGGCAACAATAGCGAAACCATCTATGAACTGCCCGTTGGTACTTACTCCATCACCGAGGACACCGGCTGGAGCTGGCGCTATCCGAATCCTACTCACGGCGAGAGCGTTACTCTCAACAGCATGGACAACGAGGGCACCATCACCTGCACCAACAGTAAAACTAAAGACTACTGGCTTAACGGATTCAGCGATGTTGTAAAGAACATCTTCGGTATCACAAATTAAGGAAGGAGGAGAATTATGCGTCACGGAAAATATGAAGCAAAGCACGTGCAATCCAAGCGGAAGCGCAGAATCAACAAAACCGGGACATTGCTTCTCTCCCTTCTGCTCGTAGTTACTATGGCAGTAGGCGGTACGGTGGCCTATCTGGTTACGAAAACCCCCGATGTTAAAAATTCTTTCACTCCCTCAAAGGTGACTTGCGAGGTGACCGAGGAATTTAACGGAACCGCCAAGAGCAATGTAAATGTTACAAACACCGGAGATACCGAAGCGTATATCCGTGTGAAGCTGGTCACATACCGCGTGAATGATAAAGGACAGCACATTGGCGGAACTGCCACTATTCCTGATTTCAATCCTGGTACAAACTGGGTGCCTTACGGCGGCTATTACTACTACACCCTGCCGGTAGCTCACGACAAAACGCCTGAACAACCCCTCATTGGTACCTCGGGTATTACGTTGCTCACTTACAATGATGCCGACGGCGGCAAACAGGTTATCGAGGTCATGGCAGAAGCCATCCAGAGCGGTCCCGCTAACGCGGTGGGCGATTCCTGGGGCGTGTCCATAAGCGAAGGTAAAGTGGAAGCCTACACTTCCACTTCCAGTAACTAAGGAGGCGAGGACGAAATGAAAAAATTATTCAAATCCGGCTCCGCCATCCTGCTTGCGCTCGTCATGGTTCTCAGCCTGAGCGTCACCGCTTTCGCAGCGGATTCCTCCGTCACGTTCAGTGGTCTGGAGGAAGGCTTTGAGGCTCAGCCCGGCAGCGAGTACACCGAGACAGATCTATTTGACAACTTCAAGAATGTGATGCCCGGCGACAAGCTCACCGAGACTATTACATTCAAGAACCGAGCCGAGGATTGCGATTATATCAATGTCTATCTGAAGGCCGTAGTTCACGACGAAAACGACAACCCCCTCAGCGAAAAAGTCGCCGAAACAGAAACAGTTGCCTCCATGCAGGATTTCCTGAAGCAGCTGACCATGCGCATCTACAACGGCACGGAATTGATTTATAATTCCACTCCCGATCAGGCCGGCGCTCTGGCGGACAATGTCTTCCTGGGCAAGTTGGCCAAAGGTGAAGAACTCTCTCTCAAGGTGGAACTGGATGTCCCCATTACCCTGAGCAGCGAGTATGCTAATCGAGTGGGTGAAGTAGACTGGACGTTTGTGGTAGAAGCCATCGAGTATAGCAAGCTGACAGTCCACAAGACATGGGATGACAACGGCTATCCCGACCGCCCCGAGAGCGTCAAGGTCAACCTGCTGAAAGATGGCGAGGTCTTTGAGATCGTCACGCTGAATGAAGAAAACCAGTGGACTTACAGCTGGGACGATTTGGATGATCGTTACGACTGGACGGCGGAGGAGGATGTCCCCGAAGGATACGAGGCTTCCTTTAAAATCGTAGATAACACCGTGTTCATCACTAACCATATGGACTATGAGCCCGTGGTTCCGACGAAGCCTGTGGATCTGACCGTCAAAAAGGACTGGTCCGACCGGAATAACAAGAAAGGCAATCGTCCCGATTCCGTGACCGTTACTCTGTACAACGGTGATGAAGCCGTGGAGAAGATTACTCTGAGCGACAAGAACAACTGGACTTACACATGGGAGGCTCTGGACGGCAGCGGCGACTGGAGCGTTTTGGAAACCGGTATTCCAAAAGGGTACACGCCATCCTATCGTACTAAGGACGGCGTAGTGACCATCACCAATACGTCAACTCTGATTCAAACCGGCCAGATGAACTGGCCCATCCCGGTGCTGGGCGGTCTCGGCCTTCTGCTCATTGCCTGCGGATTTATCGTAATGGCTAAGAAACGGAAGAATAAACATGCCTAAAAAAGCGGGCATTGTCTTCGTGATTATAGGGGCGGTGCTGATTCTGTCAGCGCTGTCCCTTTTCCTTTTTAATCAAAACGAGGACGCACAGGCCGGGCAGGAAGCCGAGAAGCTGCTCATCGATGTGCAAGCCGAGATTCAGGAAAAGGAAACTGCTTCCTCCACAAGGCCGGAATCGTTGGAGGAGACGGAAATGCCGGTAGCGGAGATTGATGGCCGCGAGTATGTGGGCTATCTCTCAATTCCTGACCTTGAGTTGGAATTGCCGGTCATGTCCGAATGGGATTATGCAAAATTGAAAATTGCTCCGTGTAGACAGTTCGGATCTTCACGGACAGACGATCTGGTAATTGCCGCTCACAACTATAGAAAACATTTTGGACGTCTGTCGCAGCTTGAAAGTGGAGCCGCCGTCGTTTTTACTGATATGGATGGCATTGAGAACAAATACGAGGTCATCTTGATCGACACTCTTGCGCCCGACGAGGTGGAAGCGGTTCAGAACAGCGGCTACGACCTTGTGCTGTACACTTGTACTTACGGCGGTAAAACACGAGTTACGGTGTTCTGCAATCGGCAGGAGGATGCCGCCCAGTTGTCGGAAGTGGACTGAGGTGTGACAGCTTGCGGAACTTTACAGAGGCTTTTCCGTCTGACTGCAGTTTTTAGACATACTAAAAAGACGCTGAGCGAACGCGGCGTCTTGAACAAGCAGTATTAATTTAAATTTATAGCCGTGAACAGATTTACTTTAATAGAAAAGGAGCGTGTTTTTGTATAAAGCGCATTACGCAGCGTGCTGCCGTTTTGTGTCCGTCTTTGTTCGGATGAATACCGTCAATGCACATCAGATCTGAGAACCAAAAGGAGCCTGAGAATATTTCGTTTCGTATATCAATTACGGGTACTTCTGAATTTTGCGCCAGACGTCTTAATCCCTCGGAGTATCTTTCGTGCTGCCAATGTATTCTATTTGTACTTTTTAACCACTGCAGTATGCGTGAGGCAGTCTCTTGGCAGCCTTTTGTAAACCAGTTAAAATATTTAACTTCGTCGATTGGCGGACAAGTACATATTATGGGATTTTTTCCTGCTGACCTGACAATATCTATCATTTCAGAAAAAACACATAAATAATCGCTGTAAGACGTTCTCGGCTGATGATCTTTGAAAGGGTTTTCAGCGACTTCGCTCCATTCAAAATCACAGTCATTACCGCCGAATTCTATCATTACAGCGTCCGGTTTATACTCATCTATGTATTTTACGAGGGTTTTTTTACCATAATCTACTGTTGCGCCGAATTTAGACACGTTTTTCACGTCGCAGTTTATATTTTCTTTCACAAGGTTGACAAAACAATCTTTAAAAAAGACGTATCTGCCTTTTGCTTCATCGTAAACGACGCCTTTAGATATCGAATCTCCAACGACCAATATTCGTTCGCATTTTTTTCCCATAATCTCATCTCGCTTTCTTTTTAAATAGTAACATAAATGTATAAATATAGCAAGGTTAAAGTCTAAATTGTATAGATCGCAATTGCAATAACGAAGCTAAAATGATAAACTATAACCGTGAACATATGCCCCCGCCTCTATAATCGGCGGGCTGCATCTAAGTCTTCAGCGGCGGTGTAATACGCCGCTGAAGCCCTAAGAGGCTTCGCCTCTCGTTCACTTGTTGAATGACGGAGGCGATACACCTTATTGAATAAGTTGTACAATTCACTGTATGACCTAAATACTCATTTGGAAGTATGGAGAGAACTTTGGAAAATAGAAGAAATAGCAGAAAGATTGAAGCAAAGTCTTCAGGATATAGACATTCACGTCATGGCACGCCGTTGTATAAATTAAAAAATATATTTGAAAAAAATAATTTACGGCCTATTCTTGCTTTTTTAGCGATTATTGTTGCGGCGGCTGCGTTTATTGTCATGACCAGCATAACTAAGCCGGTAGTCGTGGAGAATACTGCTCTTTTTAACAAGAGCTATATAGTTGTCGGAGTTGTAACAGGGGAGTTGTCTGCGGTGGATTCTTCGGGAGAGATAAGCGGATTGGAAAAAGACGTTGTCGATACGCTTATTGATTCAGTTTATGGAGCGGATAAAGAACGTGAATATACTGTAATAAACGCTCAGGAAGCATCATATAAACTGAGAAATAACGAGATAGATTTAGCTATCGGACAATTGTGCAGCGGAACATCCAAAACATCAGGTCTTGCTCTTTCGACAGGATATTACACTGACAATGTATACGCATATGTCAGCGATTCATCGAAATATACGGAGTTTTCCTCGCTCGATGGTCAGCGTGTTTTGATAATGGATACTGAAATAGGTGACGATGACTTTACAAAAATGGTCGAAAATGCAGAAATGAATACAGAAGTTATAGGCTGTTCATCTTATGCTGACGGAGAAGAGAGCGTTAAGAACGGGAATGCAGCGGCTTTAATCAATTCTGAGCTAAAAAGCAAGGGAATTTCTCTTAACCGCATTCCTCAGGCTTTGTATACTGTAGATTATAAAATTGCAGCATATACTTCTAATAAAGATACTATAGAGCTGTTTAATAAGAAGCTTAGCGAGATGAAATCTGACGGTTCTCTCAAGTCCATATACGATAAATATGGGATTGTATATAGTATTGACAACGAAGAAATATCGTAAGGGTGCAGACAAATACTTGAAGAGCGTATAACGAATTAGATAAAGTATGTTTTTCATCATCTTTTTATAGAGTGTGTATTTGTATGTAATCACTATGAAAAAGCAACGAGCTGAATTGGGAACTGTATATCGGCCAGGACGAAGATTGTTTCGCTTGTTTTGCAACAAGCGGAACTAATTTTTGATTTGGAATGAACCTTCGGAACGCAGGGCAAGCTGTATTGTGTTTGAGAAAGGAAAATTAACCGGAATATCATTCCATGCTTGAATACCTGCGTCGGAAATATTATTTACTGTCCGGAACAGGAAAGTGAGGAATAAATTCTTGCTTCAGAATGCTGTCATATATGTTTATAGTTTTCAGAACCCGGTATCATCAATACCGGGAATTTTATCTATTGTGATTCATTGATAAATATTTGCGGAGGACAAAATGCTTAATGATATTATTATGAAATACCTGCAAGACGATATTTGTGATATAAAAGGTTTCGACCGCTCGACGCTTGTTTCTGCGGAAGAGGGCAAATTTGTAATGAAGGTCATTCCGGGAGAAGACTGTTCCAATAATGTCGGAACAATTCACGGAGGATTTTTGCTCGCGGTAGCTGACATTGCGGCGAGCGGGGCTTGCGATACCTATGGAAAGGAATGTGCATCTGTGAATTTTACGGCAGATTTTCTGCGTCCTTGCTTTGCCTCGGATGAATATCTGATTGTAACTGGAACTGTGTTGAAATATGGTAAAAAGATAGCTGTCGTTGAAGTAGAAATTGTTCGCCCTGATGGAAAGGTGGCGTTTAAAGGGAGAAGCACACTGGCTGTCTTTGATGAGCTGATAACAGAGGCTAAATTGAAGCCTTAGTGTGCAAATTTTCAGAGTCAGATTGATTTAAGACACAACCATAACAACAGAATACAGCCTTACAAAGGTCATTTGCCGATCAATCGGCGGATGGCCTTTTTTTGGCTGCTTTCGCAGCCGTCAACCGTGACTGAGAGAATTTGTTTAATTCAAAGGCATCAAGTATCCAGTACCTTAAAGAATGAAAAAATGTCCGGCTCGGGAGTTGTTTTACGAGCAGATGGGAAAGGAGGAGCTATGGGAGACCTGTACGGGTACATCCGTGTCAGCACCAGAGAGCAGAATGAGGAGCGGCAGATTCTCGCGTTGAAAGAGCTGTCAATTCCGGAGAAAAACTTATTTATGGATAAACAATCCGGAAAGGACTTTAGGCGTCCCCAGTATAGAAAAATGGTGCGGAAATTAAAAAAAGACGATCTTCTCTATATCAAGAGTATCGATCGCCTTGGTCGTAATTATGCTGAAATTTTGGAGCAGTGGCGGATTCTAACTAAAGAAAAGGGAATTGATGTTGTAGTGCTGGATATGCCTTTGTTGGACACGCGCCGAGGCAAAGACCTGATGGGCACATTTCTCAGTGATATTGTCCTGCAAGTGCTGTCCTTTGTGGCAGAGAACGAGCGCATCAATATCCGTCAACGTCAGGCAGAAGGCATTGCCGCTGCAAAAGCCAGAGGCGTTAAGTTCGGAAGACCGCCGAAGCCCTTGCCCGAAAACTTCAATCAACTCTATCAACAGTGGAAAAACGGGGAAATTACCGGCACAGCTGCCGCGAAGCTGTGTGGTATGCCTCTTTCAACCTTTCGCTATCGTGCGGAGGCTTACGAAAAAGCCAAATTGTTGTAAACGGGCATTTTTACAGAAAAGTGTACTTTTCTGTAAAACGTTACTTCTCTTAATTATTTATAATAATAGCATATTGCACATCGAAAAGCAAGTGTTAAACAGCGTTTTTGGCGCAATAAACAGGCTCGAAAAAAGATTTTGGCTTGCTTGCGAAAAAGTACACTTTTTGACAACTGTCATTGCGCAAATTTACTCTATGGAGGAAAGGAAAATGGAGAACACAGGAATTGTACCCGAACAAAATCGAGAAAGGAGGAACAGGCTATTTCTTCCGTTTCTGATAGCACTGATAGGCGTGCTGCTTATGGTCGTCTCGCTGTTTTTGCCATACATGACCGCCGTAGGTGACATGGCGAAATACATTGAAAAAAATCCCGACAGAGTGGAAATTGAATCTTTGAAACTGACAGCCAGTGACCTGGCCAATGTCCCCATTATTTCTGTTGGTAATATTATTACTGGTGTTTACGGAGAAGATGACGGACAGATTGCAAATATCATCGTAATGGTATTTGGGGGCTGTTTGGCATTAACCGCACTATTTACAATTTTGAAAAAGCCCATTGCATTTATGATTTTCAATCTCTTGACTGGAGGAGTTTTCTTCTTCCTAAATTTTTTGATGAAAGAGGACTTTACCGCAGCAGACAAATATGCGTGGGGAGTTGGATATTACATCACAATGATTGCTGCTGTTGTTATCTTTGTTGGCGCTATCTATCTGCTTGTGGAGAAGATAAAGGCGAAGAAACAAAAAAAAGCTATGCAATCGTCAAATGTTCAATGATGAAAACGAAAGAGAGGAAAATGTCATGAAAAAAATTATATCCATATTGTTATCCCTTACCATGTTGTTATCGCTTGTTGCTTGCGGAGGAAATACAACCCCAAGCGACGCTGATAACACACCTGCTTCTTCACAGCAAGAGGACAACAAAGACAACGCCGAAGAAAGCAAAAATAACGCAAGCGATAATCAGAATGTGTCTGATGAAATCGGAGAAGTTGCACTGAAAGATGTTGAGGACACGATTGCTGCTCTTGTTGCAGAATACGAAAAGTTAGTTGCTGATATTGATACATACGATAAATATTTGGAAGAAACAAATACCATTGAAGCGTTTTATACCAAAGTATGCGAGGAAACTGAACTCCTTTGTATCAAGGTACGCGAGTATAGTATCAGCTATGCCGAATTTATAATGTCCTCTGACAAGTCAAATGATGATAAGTATGACGAGTTTGATGAAATTTATGACTATCTCTATGATGACGCTGGCGACGAAATCTATGATGAAATCTATGACGGCATTCTTGCAGATATGTACGACGATTTCTATGACGGAATTTTAGACGACGCATACGACAACGCACCTTATGATGAATGGTCTGACGCACGCTCTAATGAGTACGAGTGGTGGTCTGATAGCCGCTCTGCTGTTTACGATACATGGTCTGATTATCGTTCTGATGTTTATGATTTTTGGTCTGATATGAGGGGCGAGTTGTGGGACGACGATATTGAAAAAGCTGAAGAAGAAATTGAGGACTTCCGGGCAGACATTGAAAAGTTAAAAGAAAAAGAGGAAAGCACATCTTTTGACGAGCCGGGAAATTATGAGTCAGAAAGTAGCGCTTCCTCTGATGAATTAGTGGACGGTATGCACCCCGACTTCAAGGCTGCAATGGACAGCTACGAGGAATTTATGGACGAATATGTTGCCTTTATGAAGAAATATAGCGACAATCCGAGCGACCTTGGTTTGCTTGCAGACTACGCAAAGTTTATGAGCGAGTATGATGACTTTGTTGAGGACTTTGAAAAATGGGAAGATGCAGACTTAAACACAGAGGAAACCAAATATTATATTGAAGTCCAAAGTCGAGTGGCGCAAAAGCTACTTGAAGTGGCTGGATAAAATTCAGCTACAAGCAATCGAATATCGTAACAATTAACAATGGGCGACTATTTCCAAGCCGAAGTAGCCGCCCTTTTTTGCGCCTACGGGCAGAAAGGAGCGACCAATGCCGAAGAAAAAACCACCGACAACCATTGAGGAATGTAACGCCGAAATGGAACTGACACAGAAGAAAATCCGGCAGTATGAGAACAGGAACAAAATGCTTGACCGCAAACTTGCCATTGAGAAGCGCAAGGAACGAAACCACCGCCTTTGTTCGCGGGGCGGCTACCTTGAAAGCCTTGTCCCAACACTCATTGATATGTCAGAGCAGGAAGCCCGTGACTTCCTTTACACCGCAGTTTTCAGCGGCAAAACGCAGGAGTTTTTGAGAAAACGAGCCGAAGAAGCGACACCGAAGAATTACGCTTTAACACAAGGGCGCACTTATAACACCCTTGCGGGCGTTAGTGCGCAAAGCCACGCTTGCGTGGCTTGACGAGGGCTTTATCTCTCCACACAGCCCTTGCCATGTTTCGAGATTAGCGGCTTACGCCACAACAGGGAAACCTACACTTTCCCTGCGTCAGCCTGCGCTGACTACCCTTTTGTGTACTTGCGGAAAGCGAACACCTTGCGTTGCGCGTCGTCGCAAAGTCCGCTTGTCTCCGTTTCCGCCTTGCGGTGAAAACCCGGACGGAGACAGGCACTTCATCTGCTTCGAACAACAGCGGGAACGGAAGCTCTGATTCCAAAACTAGCCCGAAGACGGGCGATAGCGCAAATGTCTGGCCGTGGATGATTGCTTTGCTCATTAGCGGGGGTGGAATTGCGACTATAATTGTACTTATTAGAAGAAAGAAGCGTTCCGCGAAGTAAAAAAAGCAGCCTTGATAAAAATCGGGACATGGGGGAAATATTCCTATGTCCCGATTCTGTATATCAATTACAGCAGTCAAAATAAAAATGTATTCAGAGATAGAGAAAGTAAAAAGGTTACAATCAATCCTTGGAAACAAACTTCTTCCATCGCCGCAGGACATCCTTTAACGGTTCATCTAAATACGAATACGCCTTGTCCTTAATCCAGTCGGGAATGCCGTAAGCCGCCTCCGCTATACTGCCCGTAATTGCAGCCAGCGTGTCGCTGTCACCGCCGAGGGAGATTGCATTTCTTATAGCATCCTCAAAGTCTGTGCTCTCTAAAAAAGCAATGATAGCTTGCGGCACAGTATCTTGGCAGGTTTCGTTAAAATGGTATGTAGGCCGAATTTCGTCAATAGAACGAGACAAATCGTAGCCATACTCCCGCTCAATATGCTCTTTGATTCGCTTTTTACATTCAGCCGGATTATCGTTGATGGGCCGCTCGTAATCTCCATAGCAGCCGCCGAAGTAATAGCGGCACATGAAGATTGCATCCGCTGTTGCCATTGCGCCTTTGACGCCTTCCGGGTGGTTGTGTGTGACCTCGGCGGACAGCTGCGCTCCGGCTCTGCCGTTGGAAGGCCACATTCCCGTTCCGGCGCAGAAACCGCAATCCATCACCCAGGCGCAAGGCGATACGCGCATAGCCGAGCCGTTTCCGTAGCTGTTGTATGCCTCTCTGGTATCGGAGAATAACCATGAGCCGAACCGCCCTCCATATCCCGCATCCGGGTACATTCTTCCGTACTTTTTCATTGCATCAATAAAATCGTCTCTTTTTCCGCCGTTCATGACTGCTTCTGCAACTGCGCAGGTCATCACAGTATCGTCTGTAAAAAAGCAGTCATCACGGAACAAGGGAAATTCCTTCGTTTTAATGTTATTCCATTCGTAGACAGATCCTACGATATCTCCAATGATTGCTCCAATCATTTGCGGCCACCTCGTTTCTTCATATCTCTCCGAATTGCCTCCATAGGCTCATCGGGAACGGCTCCGGTCATGCGGTAGCAAGCCACTGTTTTAGCCATAGCTTCAAAGTTCAGCTGTGTTCCCTTTGCATCCGGAACGTAATCCACTGCACGATCTGCATCTATGCCAAAGCGCTGTGCCGTTTGTACCGCATCAATATTTGCTCCGAGAAATATAAACTCCCAGCCGTATTTTTTCTTCTCATGCTCAATCATACTGCGAACTTTATCGACCGAATATTTTCGGCTGGAATTCTCCTCGCCATCCGTGATGATGACAAACATAACCTTATCGGCGCGGTAGTCCTCTGATGTGTTCTTCTGAACGCTCACCAGCTTGTTAATCGTAAGACCAATTGCATCAAGGAGGGCAGTGGAGCCGCCTACAGAATATTCCGCATTTGTCATAGGGCTGACCGCCTGAATATCAATACGGTCGTGGAGCAGCGTATAGGTGTTGTCAAACAGCACTGTCGTAATCCTGCATTCGCCATCTACTGTCTTTTGCTTTTCAAGCATGGAATTAAAACCGCCGATGGTGTCGTTTTCCAAGCCGGACATGGAACCGCTCTTGTCGAGGATGAGTACGAGTTCTGTAAAATTCTTTTTCATAGTAAAAGACCTCCTGTGTTTCTTTGATGATATAAGTATATCGAAAACAGGAGCTCCTTTTGTCGCTTTGAAAGCGACAAATCAGCCTAAAAGCGGTTGGTCATATTTGAACAGCACTTCATTGATTTCAAAGATGTTGTATTTTCCGCTGACTATGAAATACTCCACAATTACATCAAACTTGCTTGCATGAGAAATGGCATAACCTGCACGCTTGAGCAAATCATCCGTTTCCTCGAGGGAAAGCTCCAGCGCAATGGCAAGTGCCAAGATTGTCGGTTTTTTTGGTGTATACCCTTTAATGGAACGTATCTTGGAAAATAGCTTACGGTCAATATTTGCTCTTTTATAGACTTCTGCATCTGTCTTTCCCTTTATGTCAATGAGCTTTAACAGCGTATCAGAAAAAGGCTCATCCAGATTATCAATTAAGTCCTCAAGAGAATCGACATATTCTCTTGTCTCAGGTATAGCGCCAAAAACAGGTGCGTTTGCTTCGGCAATAGACTTTTTTTCTACATCGAGCAGCTTTCTGCGTCTGAAATCATGTGTATCAATATAATGCTCGTCAATGTAGCTGGCGACTTCGCCCATTAAATGTTCGCTGACCATGAACGCCGCTTTATCGAACACGGCCAAATACACGTCTATATCATTTTTTTCTAGGAACTTCGTGATAGCCGCTGTTGCAACCTGCAGCGCTTCAGCTTTCGGATAACCGTAGATGCCGCTTGATATAAGTGGAAAAGCGATGCTTTCGCATTTGTTTTGGACCGCCAATCTCAATGAATTTATGTAGGCGGATGACAGAAGATTGGCTGATTGCTTCTTATCGCTATGGTTATAGACCGGACCGGCGGCGTGAATTACAAACTTTGCAGGCAACTTGAAGCCCGGAGTGATAACCGCGTCTCCTGTTTTAATGGGAGCTTTCTTGTCGCAAGCCTCTTGAAGCTCCTTTGCGCCGGCAGCATGAAAAACAGCTCCGCAGACGCCGCCGCCCATTGATAGCTCTGTATTTGCAGCATTAACAATTGCGTCAACCTTCATTTTTGTTATGTCCTGCCGGACTATTGTAAACGGCATATGCTATGCCTCCTCTTTATTTTCTTCAAATGTATCCCTCGGCCATCGCCATTTTAACGGCTTCATCATCGGAATGGCTGATGTAAGCCTTTTCAGCAAGGGATTTTTTTGACATTTAGCTATTCTGCGTTCTTTTACTTCATATATATTGCTCATGTGTGCGCGCCTCTTTGTCAATTATTATAGCATTGGCGTTGCAAAAAAAGCAACGCAATGGCAGAAATAAGGTGATAAGAGGATGGGGCGCATTGTTGCATACGATAATGGGTTTGATTACAACGCCGTCGTCAGTAAAAATATTGTTTTAAAGCTGCTGAAATTTCTATGTTGTAAGAGGCGGTATTTTTCTATCAAATTACGGGTCAATTCTAAGTTCCTAAAGATATCATTTATCTTTATATGTAAGCATGAAAAGAGCCTTAAGACGGTGGCCATATTTCAAGAAGTTGCGAGCTTCTCTTTGTTTTTTGTAGTAATCTGTTGAAAACAGAGAGCTTTTGTGGCATAATTTAAAAATGCGATAGATGCAAAAAGGTTGGGTAATATCATTAAGGCAAGTTATTCGGGTGAAAAATCTAAATCGGAACCGTTTCGTGTTGTTGATTACAACTCAATCAAGGAGATATTATCCAAAAGTGTCAAACGGTGTTAAACAGCAACCAATTAGCAACAATGTGCCAATTGCTCACAGAAGAGTTTCCTGGTTAATATATTGACCAAACAGAATTAATCCGCTTGAAACCAATCCTAAGATTTCGCTCCAAACACATATTGATTATTTTACTTTCGACCTTTAAGGCTGCATTAGATTTGTACCCTCCGATGCCATACATTCTTGAAAAAACTGTATACGAAATTTACTGCGGTCGAGGAGGGGGAATCGTTGAACATGTAAATCAATTCGGATTAAAAAATACCCTGCGTTATCCGAACTGTATGACAAAATTGATGTTATTGTCAATAATATAGTTATCGCCAAGAAGTCTAATCAAATGTGAAAGCTGCTTTGCAGGCGCGATTTTATTCTTTGATGATAGGCGGAAAAGGTGAAATGCTGAATACGCCAAAATCCGTTCCAATCGTAGAATTATTATTACGCCCTGTATTGTTCATCGTACTGTTGCTATGGAGGATAGAGAGACAATTGGCAGAGCAATGAATATGAGTCCAGATTATGAAAAAAACGTAGCGAGAGCGAGGCTATATAGCTGAAGTTAAAAAGAAGGTGTATGACATTGCAAGTGGCTGCGATGAGGTCATTAGTTATCACGCAGGACGTTCCTATTGTGAACACCGTTGCAAATAGCACAAAAAATTTCAGAATATTATTGAAGCCAATGCAGCAGCAAACAAGGTTTTGGAAAAATGGGCTTGGACAAAGATAAAATTTAAGAGAACAATATATATGGAAATAAAAGTGCTCGAAAAGAATAATGTGATTTGTGCTATTGTTCAAAGCGATAATTTGGTTATCATAGATAGCTAGTCTGATCTGGACGTATTGATGTAGAATTTTGGAAAACCAGGATACAAGGTGTGCTGGATTTTTCCTTTATAGGATACTTTGAAAAATATCCGGAACACTGGCGTATAATTAGACCGGAATATTTGCCGTGTCAGATTTTAACGCCGATTAAAATGAAAACGGAGGTATAATATGGAACACAGGGTAAGAGTAACTGTCTTAGATAAAAAGCTATTTCCCGAATTGCAGATGCAGTATTGCGCCGTGCCGGACAGCGGCAAATGCCCGTGCTACAACATAGGCGATGAGTTTATGTTTTACCGCAATGACGAGCGGGACGATTACTGGCACATGGGTGCGGGAACACTCATCAAAAGCGGCAAGCCTGATGAGGACGTTTTGCATTCGCCCGGAACGATGCACTGTGGTGAGGATGGCGTACCTTTCTGTTCGGAGGCGTGGGACGCAATCAGCAGGTACATTTATACAGGTCTACAGGGCGGCGCGATTATGCGCGGCTGGATGAACGACGATAAAGTTATGATTGCCTGCTGCAATGATGGCACAAGACCTGTGATTTTTAAGATTGAGAGAATCGATTTTGAGAAATGACAAATTAGAATTTGAGATAGGCAAATACAATTGAAAAAGAATAATACAATTTATATAATTGTGTTTGGGATACTGGCGATTGTTTCCGCTGCTTTTTTTACAGCTGAAAGGCTGCTTTCTGCTGGGTGGTATTATGTTCCCGAGACTGCAAATCTAATTGCTATTATACTATGTATTATATGGTCAGCTATCATTATTGCTGCAATATGGCGTTTTTCAAGCACATTAAAAAAGAAGGCAAAGCACATATGTGCAAAAGGGATTATTGCGGTGGTTTCATCATTAATATGTGTTTGCACAGCTCTTCTTTTGATGTTTAATTGCTGGGGATATTGTGCTGAACATCAGGAGAAAGTCGAACAGTATGATAAACACTTAGCATTGTATGTAAAGAATACATTTGTACGAACAGAATTTCGCGAGCCGTGCTACAGATATGAAGAAAATTGCTTGTTTATGCGGAAACTTACGGACGAAGAATTAGACAATGCAATTTTAAAATATGGAGATCCGGAAAAATATTATAATTAACTATTCTATATAAAGAAGAGTAAAAGATTAACACAATAACAACTTGTCTACAGAGAAATGATTACGCTGAAAACGGGGGATATAAAATGACTGAGCTTGAGAAACTGGATGCAGGATTAGAATATGATTTCTGGGATAAAGGTGTAAACGGCAGAAAGCTTCATGCGATTGCTGGGTGCCGAAAACTAAACGCCATTGACAGCAGCGATGAAGCGGCCGTCTTTAAGGCGTTAACCGAGCTGTTCGCAGCGGTCGGCGAAAACTCTACTGTGCTTCCTGTTTTTAACTGTGATAACGGAAAGAATATTCATGTGGGTAAAAATTTTCTGGCAAATTACAATGTAACGATACTTGATATTGCTCCGGTAGTCATAGGTGATTATGTGATGATCGGTCCGAATACGCTTATTACGACAGTAAACCATCCGATTTCTCCTATGGGGCGCAGAAAGCATCTAGGTATCGCAAAGCCTGTTACTATTGGGAATGATGTCTGGATTGGCGGCAATGTAACGATATTGCCCGGCGTTTTATGAAAAGCAGAGCTATAAGCAGCTTGGCGTTTTTAAAGAAGACATTAGAAAAAATGTTGAAAAATACTATTTCTGTAAACAGCTTAGAACTTATTAACAATCCCAGTTTTTAAATTTAATGAAGACGGTGCAAAGGCAGTGTTAAAATAATGTGTAATGCGCTGATTAATCAATAAAAAGAACGACCCGCAAGCTTGCCGATAGAATGGCGGATCGTTCACCCCGATCGAGGATTTACACTTATTATATCATATATTTAGTGATATGGCAAACCCACCAAGAAAAATTTAGAAACTTTTTTTGGATTTAGCGTTAATATTTTTGCTTTATTTGTTGTACAGCAGTATGATGAAAAGCACAATTAATTTGTTTGTCATAATTATGACATTTTACGTGGAAATAGCGGCGATCAATATAGGCGCATCATTAATCTGTCTCCATTTTATATGTGACTAATGTGGAAACACCTCCCGTTGGGATGCTGTAGTTGACATTGAGTAAGACACGAAAAGGAGTACATATGAAGAAAACTTGTCTGAAATGCAGTAGAGAATATGCCGAGCTGTAAAAAGTGTGGAATTGAGCTTGAGCGAGAGACAAACAGGTGCTCGGAAATGAAAACGGGTGTTTTTAAAATTGTGAAAACTACAGTGTATTCCGATAAGGAAATACTTGACGCTCATCAATCATGAGATTATGGAAAAACGACTAATTCAAGAAGGTATGGGGCAAGACGAGGCACATATAAAAACAAGCGCTAAATACAACTATGATAAGGAAGCGAGAGAATTTTATGGTAAAATTAAAAAATTTAGAAAAGAATAATAACATAGGACGATGTGATATTATTCCAGAAGATAGTCCCATATCTGGGCACATTACGTTATCTTTGGATTCAGGGGAATTAATAGAATATTCGCTTCCTGCCGGTTATGAATGGTGCCTGAGTCATGTACATCATGCGGCCAGAAACTTAGTAAAAATTTTGGATAGTGACAACCCCCAAAAAGAATATTTAGTAATGTGGTATTAAAATTGAAAAACAATATGATTGGGAAAGCAGATTATATGAAGAATTAGGAGAGGAGAGAGCTGGATGGTTTATTGTAAGTATAAAGGAAATACCGATAAAACCGTGACATATGCATATGGAGACACATATGATGATATGCCCGGCGAACTTGTGTTTCACTTTGTTGACGATGTGATAGAAATAGTTCGGAAACCTGAGAACCACATTATCTTCCCCAGACAGATTAATACTTTGTACGGTATGCACAGAGAAGAATTCAAAAAAGGTATATTTAAAGAAAAAATAGCATATGAAGCGTAATTTTTAGGTAGGGAAGCTGATCTGTGGTAAAGTTAGATTAAACAGAAAGCTGGTGATGAAGTGCTGAAATACAGGCTAAAACAAGAAAGTGATGAGATGGTTTATTATGAATATTATCCGGATGATAAAAAATCCTTTAGTGTTATTACATATGAAAAGAAAACTGGGATATTTAAGATAGAAGAACTACTGGAGATTGACTGACACAAATGAAAACTGGAGAAACGACATTTATTGTTGAAATTTTTGACGGTGGATCAGCATATGAGATGGATATTAATAAAAATTTATGGAAAGATAGCGACTGATACGGCATGACATGAATAAATTGAGAAAAAGTTATAAATACCGCCAGTCAGAAGTGGCCGGCTACTTAAAAGCACGATTGAAAAGAAGTATAATTTAACTTATAGCTGAAGCTTATGTAAACGCAACAAAAGAGTGTGATTGAGCTGGTACGCTATGCTTAGAGCTAGGAGAGGAAGGTGAAGCAGATGGTCTACTGTAAGTTAAAGAAAAAAGAAAATGCCAGTGCACTTTACTATGTAGGACGCACCATTGACGATATGACTGGGGTAGCGAGGTTTTATATTTCATCTGATCAGCCACCTGAGTTGATAAAGCAGGCCGAGCGATACAAGGTTTGGAATCGTCTGCTTCAAAGTATCAATGGTAAATACAGAGATGCTTTTCTGAGCGGTAATTTTAGGGACAAGCTCTCGATTGAAATTTAAGATAGAAACCACGATACTGCAGTACCGTGGTTTTTATATGCCCGTAGTAAGTGAAGATGACGCCGGGAGATAACGCGGCTCCGCTTCATCCAAATTTCCGCTGCGGTGTGGCCGCATGGGAAGATAGTGAAGAGTACGAAGCGTGACTTGACTATCTGGACAAGGGCGGCACGACGGCGGAGTGGAATAGGAGCGGGAGAGCGGCGTGGAAGAAACAGCGCTATAGCAATGACGTGCATTGTTATGGTGACTATTTACGCGATGTAATGGGTTCTGCATTGGAGAACAATCAGGATGAAGTGGAACAAATAGTGCAAGATGTTGAAGCAAAATGCGGAAAAGTTATATTTCATAATGATGCGAACATGGTTACAAGCGTCATGCGAGGGCACCCAGCAGAAATCAAAGTTGACAAGAATTGTTCCATAGGTGGATTGCGACACGAATACAGGCATTTTATTGATGATTTAGAACATGGCTGCCCTGGCCTTGGATATTATCTCAGGGACAAAGACCTCTTTTTCGAGTTTGAGAAGCGCGGATATGAAGAAGAACTTGCAATAGCAAGGGAAAAGGGGTATACTGACATTGAAGCAAGGATTTTGAACGAAATTGAAAAAAGGAGGGCTGAGATTTATGGCGAATGACGGAATAAGTGAAAAGGTTTTGTTCCTGCTTGAGCTGGCAAAAAAAGGGACTGCGAGTGAATCTGAGCTTTCCAAAATAATTGAAATGATTTCTGCACATTCGGATAATGTAACCCTTGGTCGAGTTTTTGGCTATTCGGTGTCAGATTATGCTATTGCTACGTTAAAGTGGCTTGATAGTGAAAACGCTTTGCTCGAATACGAAAAGGCCATTCGTGGCCTTAGTGACAACAGGATGTCGGCTATAACTGAGCTAATTACCAACAAGCCGTACTTACAAATTTAGCTGCGTTTGCAAGAGCATGCAAATAGCAGTAAACAGTTAAAAGCCACCCAGGGCAACCGGGTGATTTTCTTATACCCAAACGGAGGAGGTTTCACACATGAAAAAGATTTGTCCGAAGTGCAGCAGGGAATATTCCCCGCTGGAAAACTACTGCACCAAATGCGGCTTCGAGCTGGAGCAGGAGCCGAACCGGTGCTCTGAGATGAAAACGTCTATGTGCAGGGGCATGGTTTTCAAAGACGATGACCTGTTCTGCTCCTATTGCGGAGCGCTGACAACCTACGCGCTCGAGGGCAGGAAATCACAGTAAAACAGCCGTCAGGGCAAGCAAGGCGGTTTTCCACAGAAAGGGGCGATAATATGGCACAAAACGACATGGAAGTGATTGTCTACAAAATTTTGCGGTATTTGTACGCGTGCAACAAAGAAGGCAAGACCCCAACCTTCTCGGATATGTTCAACATACTGGAGCTTCCCGGGATTTCACAGAGTTATCTCGGTCAGATCCTCGAAGAAATGGCAGACAAAAACTACATAGCCGGGTGTATTTTTCGGAAAACAAAAGGCGGCGTGTTGGCGACGTTAGATCCGAACGCGAAAATAACCCTCGAACAGGATGGCAAAACTAAATATTGACGGATATGTAATATTAAACCGTCTGATAGAGGCATAACAGCTTGCGAAAAGGTGAATAAAGATGTTTAAAAATGCTTGCAAAACTGCATACAACTATTATAAAGAACAATGGGAAATTGACGGTCTTTTGTATGCAAAAGACATTGGAGACCGTTGGCTGTTTCGCGGCGGATCTGATGGTATTGTAATATACGGGATGCCAACCCTTGCGATCAATAAAGAGAGTGGGGAAATTTCTTTTTTTGAATTGCCGAATGAGGAGAATTTTTGCATCTTAAAAACTGCAAAAGAAATTGAACTACCAGAAGAATATAGAACTAAAGGCGCTCTGTAAAGGGGCGCTTTTTTATGCAAAGAAGATAGAAAAATCAGGGCGAGACACATCATTTTGATTGACATAACGAAAAAGGATAGCCTTATAACAATCAAAGGTCATGCAGGATACGCAGAGCCGGGCAAAGACATTGTATGCGCCGCTGTATCGGCACTTACGCAGGCTTTTATAGCGTCGATAGAGGAGCTGACGCAGGACAAAATAAAATATGATATATCGGTGGGGAACGCCGTTATGCGGTACGAGAATCTTTCGGAGCGCGGCCGAGCCACGCAGAATGGCAAGGTCAGATAGTAGACCGGTCCGGGCGCGACAGGCGTTTTTTGACGTTAGACGATATAGGTTATGGTGCGGGAGACGGGTTCAAAGGCTGGAACTGCCGGCATGATTGGGCGCCGTTTATACCCGGCGTATCTGTACCGACGTATACGCAAGAGGAATTGCGAAATATAGACCCGCCGCCGATAGAATATAACGGCAAAACATACACCTACTACGAAGCAACGCAGCGGCAGCGGCAAATAGAAACCGCCATTCGAAAGACTAAGCGAGAGATAATAGCGGCGGATGGGGCGGGGCTCAAAGATGACTTAACGGCTAAGAGCGTACTGCTGCGCAGGCAGAAAGAAGAGTACATTAACTTTAGCTCAGCGGCGGGTCTCAGAGCCAAGACAGAGCGGACAGGCGTTCTGAACTATGGACGCAGTATTAGTCAAAAAGCTGTTTGGACTGAGAAAAGGTTTACAAAACAGCAGGAACACGCTAAAATATTAGCAGAGATTAAAGAAAAAACTGGAATTCGTGGTGACCTCCATATACCGGCAAGAAATATTGATATAAGTGCGCTATCTTTTGACAGTGCGCATATAAATAAGGAAAGAGGGCGTGATATAACACTCGAAGAGGCAAAAGGTTTTATTAAAACTGCAAAAGCCTCAGTAACTGTTTGGGCCGGGAAGTTTGAGAGATATTATTCAGAGAAAGGTGCAAGCTATGTTGACATAGAACAGCACCGCATAAGAACTGCTTTCAGGTGTGAACAATATAGTGATAGTGTCCGTAAAATCATAAGGGAGTTGGATAAACATGAGTATTGAATGGGTTTATTGCCCGTTGTTGAAAAGGAACATAGATAATAATGGTGAATGTTTTGATATTGTAACAGTGTGTGAAGGACTTGCTCCTAAGTGGACTGCCCCGAAAGAAATATAAATTACGCTGAAATATGTTTGAATTGTGAGCATAATAAAAACGGCTAGTCATGGCACGACAATTGTAACGATTAACCCAATTACAGGGAAGCTAGTCCAAGCAAATCCGAAAAGTAGGTAGATTAATATAATAAACGAGGTTCGCATGAACAATTTTAGCGTAATATACAAAATCTTGCAGCATTTAGAGCGGATGCTCGACTATGAAAAGCCGGATATGAGTATGATAACGCCCACGGCCTTAAACATATCAGAAGCTCGATATAATGCGCTGATGGCAATGCTTGCTAAGAATGATTGTATTGAGGGACTAATTATAAAAAAATATGCTGATGAGGAGATCTACAGAGTAATATCTATAGAAAATGCACGCATTACGCTGAAAGGGCTTGAATATCTCTACGAAAACAGCGTTATGCGTAAAATCGCGCATGGATTGACCGGCGCTATAGACGTAATTGAAAAACTTAAATAATTAACTTATTCAACTAAGGCACTCATAAGAGTGTCTTTTTTGATACAAAAAATTGGATAACCGCAATCCTAAAAAGGCGGGGCAGCGGGTGACGGCGACCACCTAAAAAGCCTATTGCCGGAGGAGGGACAGAATGAAAACAGATTTTCTAAAGGAACTAGGGCTTGAAAAAGACGTGATTGACAAAATCATGGCAGAAAACGGCAAGGACATTGAGGGGTATAAAGCGCAGGTATCGCAGCTGGAAACGGAAAAAGCGAACCTGACGCAGCAGCTCGGCGACGCGAATACGCAGATAGAGGGCTTCAGGAGCCTTGATGTAGAAGGCATTAAGGCTGCCGCTGACGAGTACAAAGCCAAGTTTGAGGCGTCGGAAAAAAAGGCAAAGGCCGATATTGAAAAGCTGCAGTTTGAACATGCTCTCACCGGAGCGCTATCAAGCGCAAAAGCAAAAAACGAAAAGGCCGTAGCGGCGCTTTTAGATATTGACGCGCTAAAGCTCGAGAACGGTACAATAATCGGACTGGAAGAGCAGATAAAGCAGCTAAAGGCTGATAACGATTATCTGTTCGAGAGTGATGCTCCTGCTCCTAAAATTATCAGCCCCACAGGAAGCAGCATGCCTCCGGCGGGCGATGATGCAGCAATCCGGGCAATTATGGGTCTTGGAGCAAAAGAATAAAAGAAACAGAAAGGGCATAAAAAAATGGCAAATAGTATTACATTGTTTAAAAAGTATATTGCGCTGCTTGACGAAGTATACAAGCAGGCGGCGTTGACGTCCGTGCTGGACGGCAACTCTGCTTTGATGCAGCAGGGGGCGAATGCGAACGAGATAATAATCCCTAAGCTCACCATGGACGGCCTTGCGGATTATAGCCGCAACGGCGGTTATGTAAACGGCTCTGTGACCTTGACTAATGAGACGGTCAAGTTTAACTATGACAGAGGCAGGAAGTTTAGCGTTGACGCTATGGACGACGACGAGACCGCGGGCATAGCGTTTGGCAGTCTTGCGAGCGAGTTTGGTACGCACCAAGGTGGTGGGTATCGCACGGCAGAAGTCACGAGCGATATGCCTAAAAACGAGCGAAAGCGGTATCGCAAACTGAAAGAAATGTACGCTTTAACGGACAATATGAGATAGGAAGAAAAAGAACGCGACTTTGCAGTAAATTTAGCTATGTTGTAATATATATAATATAGAGTAGTTTTTTTATAGTTGTGCAGTAAGCGGATATTACGAGCTGGAGCGCAAAGAAAAAAACGGGAAGGCTTATGCCTTCCTGTTTTACTTGCCGTTGCAGAATACAATAGGATTAAAATAATCCTCTTGGACGATTAACCGAGTTTGTACAACGGTACTCTTGGTGGAGCATACCGGGTTCGAACCGGTGACCTTCGCATTGCGAACGCGACGCGCTACCAGCTGTGCCAATGCCCCGAGTTGCATCAAAGTTATTATACTCTGATTGTAAGTAAATTTCAAGAGTTATGTGAAATAAAAAGCAGACTTTATCTACGAATTTTAAGCGCCAGCTTTGTAATTAACGGAAGGATAATTTCTTTGTTTTTTACAACACAAAAAATACCTATGCCAGCGCAAGACTCTGCGAAGATTGTTGCTGCCAATGAGATTAGACCAAAAGTCATTAATGTAGAATTTGAAACAGACAGGAGGGAAAAACAGTAATTTGCATAGAACTCGCCGTTTGTCATCCCGCCGGGAAGTAAAACAAGAAAAACTACATTAAGTACAGATAGTATAAGAAAAATCACAAGTGATTGTCTTACATGTTCAGATATTCGTCCGTATTCTCCAAAACTTAAAAACAATATAAGCGGAATAATCCATCCGAAAAAACAAGTAATGGGTAAAAGGCTAAAAAGCATAGGTAAGATGTAGACAAAAAGGTCTAGGTATTTTGATCTTGTAGCCTGCTTCATATTAAGCCTCCTGACAAAATTCAGTCAGCTGATTATTTTTAGCTGCAAATTTATTCTAACATTTTTATTGAGAGCTGTCTATACGTTAGAATATTAATTACAGCTTAATCTTTTTCTTTCCCATCTGAAAGAATATGCTGAGCCGCTACAATTATTGGTTTATGAGGAATTATGCCGTTTCTGCCTGTTATACTGCCATCTTCTCTAATTTCTTCGTACATATGGAGCTTTATATTAGATTCGTTTAGTATTTCATAAAGATCGCGCTCGAAGCCTGCGCGAGAATGGCGCGCGTATAGGTGTTCCTTACTGTCGGATTTGCGAAGCAGCATCAGGCCGTGAGCGCCACAGCTCAAAGCATGCGCTACTAAATTGCTTAAAAACCTTTGATGTACATATATGCTCATTTTTGCTTCCCAAATATTTATAACGTTGAGCATTGAATTTACAAATATGGCAAAAGCATTGTTTTCACCGTCGAAATCGAAATAAGTTGTAGCAAAATCTATTACATCCTCTTTCACAAGCAAGATGTCGCATGTATCTGCATGTGGATGCAGCGCGTATTCGATTAGGTCAGTTAACTTTGTTAGATATCCGGCCGTGCTGGAACCGATGCCTTTAACATTGCATAGCTGGTCAAAAGACAGTTTAAATACTCCGTTTAAATCACCGCCGCATTGCAAGAGAGCGTGAGCGGCTTCGTTAGTGTTTGTACGGGGAAGACTAGAGTAAAGCAAAATTTCTAAGTGTTCATGAGGAGCAAAGCTGCGAGATGCTCCGGAAAACACCTTTTCTCTCATTCGTGCTCTGTGATTATCGTGGATTCCCATAGTTATCTTATCTCCAATTGATCGAGATCGGTTTTGCGACCATCTAAAATACTGTATACGCCATCTTCGCCTATTATGATATGATCTTCCAAAACGACGTCTATTTTATAAAGTATATCGTCCATTTGGGTCGTGGACAGATTGTCTTCTCTGGATGGATATCAACTGCCGCCGGGATGATTATGCGCGAGCAAGACAGATTTTGCCTTGTTTTTCTGAGCGAAGCGAATTATTTCACGAGGATACGTTGTAACTGTATCTATAGTTCCTTGAAATAACATCTCTGATGCTATTATGCTTTTATTAGAACGAAGTGCTACAGCGACTAAGCATTCTCTGTCAGGAGATGCGTTGAAGTATTTTCGTGTAAATCTCACTGCCGATGGTATGTCCTTTATAACAGTTTCATTGTTGTTTTTCTGGTCGATTAAATTGACAACTACGCCAAGTTCTACTAAAAAACAAGCGAGTTGGTCAGTTACATTTGGAATTGCCTTGAGTTCTTCCGGAGCCGCGTGCAGTATTCTGTGCAATGTTCCGAATCTTGCGAAAAGAGAAGAAATAACACTGTCTAAGTGCTCAGATCTTTTGCCTTTATAAAAGTATTCGAGCACAGGACGAAGTTTCTCTGCTTCCAGCTCCTGAATTTTTATTCTCGATAAAGATGTCAATATTAGTTCCGCCTTCCTAAATGGACTAAAGGGTTACAAACTATATTAATAAAGTACCATAAACCGTATATGACTGCAAGTGTTTTTGGAGGGAATATTCGCTATATAATGAAAATTAAATGCGAATACGAGTTCTCTTAAAATGAGCTTGATTTAAAACAAATAACTCTTTCTTGACGTATAGTCAAAAGAACACATTACTGTTTTTATTTTAGATCTGCTTTTTAAGATATATCATTGTGACAAAATTAGAAAAGCGAAAGTTAAAGCTTTACTTTAAACTCTCGCTTTGACGTTTGGCGTCCCCGGCGCGATTCGAACGCGCGGCCTTTCGCTTAGGAGGCGAATGCTCTATCCGACTGAGCTACGGAGACTCAAAAACATGATAATATTTTAGCATATATCAAAAACAGCGTCAAGTTAATAAAACCTAAACAGACATGAATAGCAAAAGAAAATACTTAATCCGGGTTTTTTTTGCAAGATAAAAATGCTATAATGTTTGTGAAAATAAGTGTGCAGCAATGTGCTTTGACAGGAACTGATTATTTAATTTCGGAGGAAAACATATGCAAAAAATACTATTAACGGGCGGCGCAGGATATATAGGTTCTCATATATGTGTAGAATTGCTTGGGGCTGGTTATGATGTTGTGGTGCTGGACGATTTATCTTGTAGTAAAGAAAATTGTTTAGAGCGTGTTCGTAAAATAGCCGGCAAAGATTTTGCATTTTACAACGCGAGTGCGTTAGACGATTTTGCACTTGAGTGTATTTTCTCTGAAGAGCAGATAAGTGCAGTTATTCATCTTGCAGGCTATAAGGCTGTAGGCGAAAGCGTTGAAAAACCATTGAAATATTATGAAAACAATATCGGCGCTACAATCAACTTATTAAAAGTGATGGAAAAACACGGCGTAACGAGAATGGTATTCAGCTCATCCGCTACTGTATACGGAATGCCGGACAGTGTTCCGATAGATGAAAGTGCAAAACTATGTCCTACAAATCCGTATGGTCAGACGAAGTTTATGTGCGAGCAGATAATTGAAGATTGGTGTATAGCAAATTCAAGCGCAAGCGCGGCTATACTGCGCTACTTTAACCCGATAGGCGCTCATGAAAGCGCTCTTATCGGAGAGGACCCGCGAGGTATTCCTAACAATCTCCTTCCATATATAATGAAGATCGCCGTCGGAGAGCTTAAATCTCTCGGAGTTTTTGGCAATGATTACCCGACGCCGGACGGAACCGGAGTGCGTGACTATCTTCATATAGTAGATTTGGCAAAAGGACATCTCGCCGCACTCGATTATACTAATAGTTTTACGGGTTCTGATGTATTTAATCTGGGCACCGGAAAAGGGTATTCCGTTCTGGATGTAGTTCATGCGTATGAAAAAGTAAATGGTATAGCTATACCATATGAAATAAAGGCGCGGCGCGCAGGGGACGTTGCCAGCTGTTATTCAAATCCTGAAAAAGCCAGACGAATACTGGGCTGGAAAGCTCATTACACGCTTGAGGATATGTGCCGCACTGCACATAGGTTTATAATGATGAATCCCAAGGGTTACGAGGTTAAAAGTTGAAATCAATACGAGATGTATTTAAAACGGGGATAGGTCCCTCAAGTTCGCATACTATGGGACCGCATAAAGCTTCTGAACTATTCGCAAGAGAAAATCCGGATGCAGATATGTTTAGAGTTGTTCTCTATGGATCTCTTGCCAGCACCGGACGTGGACATGGTACAGATAAAGTAATTCGCGATACGTTTGCTCCTCGCAGTGTAGAGGTAGCTTTCGACACAACTACTGTGGATTTGCCGCATCCAAACACTATGGATCTTTTTGCTATTACGAGAGGTGCAGTAAGCAATCAAATGCGGGTTATGAGTATAGGAGGCGGCGATATATCCATAGAAGGCCGCGAAACAGAAACAGTAAAAGATGTTTACGATGAGACCAGCTTTGAAGAAATCAAACAGCTATGTCTAGACAAAAATATGCGCCTCAGTGAATACGTTTTTTTAAAGGAAGGGCCTGGCATATACGGCTTTTTGGAAAAAGTATGGCGGGCTATGAAGCACAGCATAGAGGAAGGTCTCGCTGCAGGCGGAATCCTCCCGGGAGGACTCAACGTAGAGAGAAAAGCTAGGTTTTTGTATAATCATCGCCATATGGATGAGAGTGCGGAAACTAGGCAAAACAGGATAGTGTGTGCCTATGCTTTTGCTGTAGGGGAACAAAATGCAGGAGGAGGCGTTGTAGTTACTGCACCGACTTGCGGAGCGGCAGGTGTAGTGCCTGCGGTTCTAAAGTATTCTCAGGAAAAGCGTGGCTTTGGAGATGATAGAATTATTGCCGCTTTGGCGGTGGCCGGGTTGATAGGCACGATAGTCAAAACAAACGCCTCCGTAAGCGGCGCAGAATGCGGGTGTCAGGCGGAGATTGGGACTGCATGTTCTATGGCTGCCGCTGCTTTGGCGGAAATGCACGAGATGGATTTAGACCAGATAGAGTATGCTGCAGAGGTGGCATTAGAACATTATCTCGGTCTAACATGTGATCCTATTGGCGGATTGGTGCAGATACCTTGTATAGAGAGAAATGCTGTATCCGCTATGCGCGCGATAAATGCGCTTAGTCTGACTAATTTTCTTGCGTATTCCCGAAAAATATCTTTCGATATGGTAGTTCAAACTATGTATAAGACAGGGCGAGATTTGCTTTGTGCATATCGTGAGACAAGCGAAGGAGGGCTTGCGCGAGACTATCAAAAAGCAATGCGCGAGCGAGGCAAGTTATAACCGTGAACAGATGTCCCCCGCCTCTATAGGCGGCGGGGTCATCTAAGCCTTCAGCGGCGGATT
>OLPU01000021.1_pt1 | contig 140641 bp, 123 predicted proteins | sample 1673111 | NCBI WGS metagenome assembly OLPU01 (sample SAMEA3136755, study PRJEB25190) | human gut metagenome | reverse complement strand
GGCCTCGGCAATCACGCAGGCCAAACGACTTGACAGAGAGGAAAGCTCACACGATGCCGCATCGACGTCGTCGGCACGGTGACCTCGCACCGCCTTGACGATTGCCTCCACCTCGGCGGAAGAGAATCTCTGTTCAGCCACTACCGTACCCAAAATCCGGCGCGCTATCTCGACACCCGCTACATCATGGGAAATGCCCTCGGAATATTCAGCTGCGCGACCGATGTCATGTAAAAGCGCCGCAGCGTAGACAACGTCCCGCGCGAGACCAAAGCCGCCTTCGAGGTTGATAATCCACGCCGTACGCGCCACATCCAACAGGTGGGACAAACCGTGCCTGCAGTAGACGCGCTGTGTCTCCGCCGCTTCGATGGCAGCTAGGTTTTCTTGAAATAAGGGGTTTGCCCAAATTGCGTCGACACGCGGCATACTCGCAAGCAACGTTAACGCTCCAGCATGCGGAAGAAACGCTCCTCGAGGGCGGGATCGCTCTCAAAACAACCGCGTCGCGCAAGCGTCACCGTGGTAGTGCCGGGTTTCTGCACGCCACGCATGGTCATACACATATGCTCCGCTTCGATAAGGACGATCGCGCCCTCAGGAGCCAAATGCTCCATCAATGCATCAGCAATCTGCGCGGTAAGCTGCTCTTGCAGCTGTAAACGACGCGCATAGACCTCGACCGTGCGCGCAAGCTTCGACAGCCCCGCCACGCGACCGCGCGGTATATAGCCAATGGCCACACGACCATAAAAGGGAAGCATGTGATGCTCGCACATGGAGTAAAACGTGATGTCGCGCTCGATCACCAGATCGTTCGAATTCACCGCAAAGGTGCGACTCAAATGCTCGGAGGCGTCGGACTCCATTCCGCCGGCAAGCTCCTCCCACATGCGCGCCACGCGATCGGGGGTTTCCACGAGACCCTCGCGCGTTGGGTCTTCACCGATTCCCTCGAGCAGCAGACGAATCGCTTCTTTTACCTTTTCCGAATCGACCATGGGGGCCTTTCCTACTTCATTGTATGGGTGCTGTACACCGCTTCGTCATGCCAGAGCTCAACCGCATCTGCAAGGCTCACGCCCTCGGAGGCGGCACGGGCACGCGTCGCGTTCATGTCGATGATACGTTGATTGGACGATCCGCGAAAGCGCAGCGAGATGTCATGCAAATCCTGCACGAAAGGACCGTCAACCAAGATATCGATACAGGCGAGAAGGCGATCCGTAACGTCGGTGTGATGCGCCCCGCCCGGCATGAGCGCATCGAGTGTGTCACCCGTATAGCACCAGATGGTCTTGCCCGATCCTGCAGGATATGCCGCACGCACGCGCTCGACAAAGTCCACGAGGCCCATTTGGTTTTCCGGCTCCATCGGCTCGCCGCCCAGCAGGGTAAGGCCGTCGCAAAACGGATGATCGATGCTTGCGATGATCTGATCGGCAACCCCAGGCGTAAACGGGTCGCCGGCAGTAAAATCCCATGCCACGGCATTAAAGCAATTCTTGCAGCCGCGGCGGCACCCGCTGACGAACAGCGTAGTACGAACCCCCTCGCCATTGGCGATATCAAAGTATTTGATAGCCGAGTAATTCACACTGCCTCCCCTAAAAACAGCATCCGCCCCATGTTCATCGACCAAACATCCTGCAGATGAAAGAATGGGGCCGCAAAAACAGCCCCATCAATTCTTGCAGGCAGAAAGACCGCACCTCAGCGCAATCTTTTATAGGTGCAAAACGCGGTCGCGAATCTCCTCGGTGCGGCCCTGGTTCCAAAACTGCGTACCGATATAGCCGCAGGTACGACGCGCCACGTTCATCTTTTCCTGGTCGCGGTTACCGCAGTGGGGGCACTCCCACACCAGCTTGCCATCGTCTTCCACAATCTTGATCTCGCCGTCGTAGCCACATACCTGGCAATAGTCGCTCTTGGTGTTGAGCTCGGCGTACATGATGTTGTCGTAGATGTACTGCATCACGCGAATGACAGCCTTGAGGTTGTCCTGCATGTTGGGAACCTCGACGTAGGAGATGGCACCGCCCGGCGAAAGCTGCTGGAACATACCCTCAAACTTAAGCTTATCGAATGCGTCGATCTCCTCGGACACGTGGACGTGGTAGCTGTTGGTGATGTAGCCCTTGTCCGTCACGCCCGGGATGATGCCAAAACGACGCTGCAGGCACTTGGCGAACTTGTAGGTCGTCGACTCAAGCGGGGTACCGTACAGCGAGAAGTCAATATCGCTTTCGGCCTTCCACTCGGCGCACTTGTCGTTCATGCGCTGCATGACGGCCATGGCAAACGGCGTGCCCTCCTTCTCGGTGTGGCTGTGGCCCGTCATGTACTTGACGCACTCATACAGGCCGGCATAGCCCAGGCTGATGGTGGAGTATCCGCCCACGAGCAGCTTATCGATTGTCTCGCCCTTCTTCAGACGAGCGAGGGCGCCATACTGCCACAGAATCGGTGCGGCGTCAGAAAGCGTACCCATCAGGCGCTCATGACGGCACAGCAGGGCACGGTGGCACAGCTCAAGGCGCTCATCGAAGATCTTCCAGAACTTGTCCATATCCTGATGCGAGCTCAGTGCGACATCAGGCAGGTTGATGGTCACGACGCCCTGGTTAAAGCGACCATAGTACTTGGGCTTGTTCGGGTCGTAGTTCAGCGCGTTGGCAACGTTGTTAAAACCGTTGCCCGAGCGGTCGGGCGTCAAGAAGCTGCGGCAGCCCATGCAGGTATAGCAATCGCCGTTGCCGGCGGTCTCGCCCTTCGACAGCTTGAGCTCGCGCATCTTCTTCTCGGAGATGTAGTCGGGAACCATGCGCTTGGCGGTGCACTTGGCAGCCAGCTGGGTCAGGTAGAAGTACGGGGAATCCTCGTGAACGTTATCGTCCTCGAGCACATAGATAAGCTTGGGGAACGCCGGGGTGATCCACACGCCGGCCTCGTTCTTAACGCCCTCATAGCGCTGACGGAGCGTCTCCTCCACGATCATGGCAAGGTCGTGCTTCTCCTGCGCCGAGCGAGCCTCGTTGAGATACATGAAGACCGTCACGAACGGCGCCTGGCCGTTGGTGGTCATAAGGGTCACAACCTGATACTGAATCGTCTGGACGCCGCGACGGATCTCGTCACGCAGACGGTCCTCAACGACCTCACGGACCTTCTCGGCAGACGCAGAGACGCCGAGCTCCTCGAGCTCGCGGGCGACCTCGCCGCGAATCTTTTGACGGCTCACTTCGACGAACGGGGCAAGATGGGTCAGCGAAATCGACTGGCCACCGTACTGGGAGGAAGCAACCTGGGCGATAATCTGCGTCGCGATGTTGCAGGCGGTCGAGAAGCTGTGCGGCTTCTCAATCAGCGTACCCGAGATAACAGTACCGTTCTGGAGCATATCCTCCAGGTTCACCAGATCGCAGTTGTGCATGTGCTGGGCAAAGTAATCCGAATCGTGGAAATGAATCAGGCCCTCATTATGGGCATCCACGATCTCTTGAGGCAGCAGCACACGCTGAGTCAGGTCCTTGGAGATCTCGCCAGCCATGTAGTCACGCTGAACGGAATTGACGGTCGGGTTCTTGTTGGAGTTCTCCTGCTTGACCTCTTCGTTGTTGCACTCGATGAGCGAGAGAATCTTGTCGTCGGTAGTGTTCTTGGTGCGCTTGAGACTCTGCACATAGCGGTAGATGATGTAGTGGCGAGCCACCTCGTAGCGGTCGAGACGCATAATCTCGTCCTCGACCATATCCTGAATCTCTTCGACAGAAACGGTGTGGCCGGCGTTCTCGCAGGCATCGGCAACGTTTTGCGCGGCATAGACAACCTGGCGCTCGGTCAAGCGATCGGCCTCCTTGACCTCACGGTTCGCCGCTCGAATCGCGCTGCTGATCTTCTCGATGTCAAACGTAACTTCCACTCCGCTGCGCTTGATGATCTTCATGAAGCTCGTACCTCTCGTCCTCTTCTGCAAGGCGCACGAACGTCGCGGGTCTCTCCCCCGCCTTCCTGCGTCTTCTCTATTCGTTAAAAGACTTTACGCTCGCGTGCGGACAGATCCTGGCCTTGCCCATAGGGCGGCAAAGGAAGCGTCGCAGCGTGCTTGGCAAGCGCGAAGTCATATCTTACGGTGCGTCGATACCTATCATACGACAAGTTACTCACCCTATATAATGTTTTCTTATTTATGGTCAACACTATATATTGTGTTTTAGCAGGTCAACGGCGTAAGAAAGATACCGTAAACATTTGCATTGCTTCCACGGGCCGATTTATTTCACGCTCCGCCAACACGTGACCTGCAGTTTGGCCCTCAAGCATATTGGACATATTCCTTTTGGAAATCTTTCAAAACCTCACGAGTCCCGCGATGAACGGCGTTAAAAAAGCACTTGACCTATATGTTGTGCGTTCAGCGAGAAAAGGGCGCGTCAAACCGCATTGATTCGACGCGCCCTCCAAAACGAAGGTTATGGATGCGAAAACCCGCGGCTACTTCACCGCATGACGGCGACGAGCAGCCTCGCCCGCAGCGATGGCAGCAGCGCCGGCGCCGGCAATGACGACGATGCCCTCAAGAGTCGCATCGCCCGTCTGCGGCAGCGTAGCGATTGCGGCGTGCGAGGTGACAGCAGCGCCGCTCGAAGCCTGCTGGGACGTAGCAGATGCGCCGCCCTTGCCCTCAGTCGGAGCCTCCGTCGAAGAGGTGCCGGATGCAGAGCCCGAGCCCGCGGCGGCACCAGAACCCGCAGCCTGCGAACACTTGTTGTAGCACTCGAGTGCAGCGTCGTAGTTTGCCTGCGCAGCATCGAGCTCATCTTTAGCTTGCTGTTCCGCGGACACAGCGCTGTCGTATGCAGCCTGTTTCGCCAACGTGTTCGCATGGGCGGCATCAAACGCCGCCTTGGCGGAGGCAAGCGGTTTCTCCTTCATCTGCAAGCCGATCTTAGCCTTGATGGCGTTCACCTCGGCCTGGGCAACCTGTGCGCTCAGCTCGGCCAGCTCCTTGTTTGCGCGCTCGGCGTGCTGCTTCGCCGCATCCAGGTCGGTACGGGACTGGTCGACCTTCTGCTTTGCAGCCGCCTGCGCCGCACGAGCCTCCTCGAGCTTTTGCGCTGCCTGCTGGGCCGCCTGCTCGGCGTTCTCGGCAAGTTTAGAGGCGGACTCCGCCACCCTGCGCGCAGCCTCCATAACGGTATAGGCGGCAGCCTCGGCGTCCTTTGCAACCTGCAGCTGGACACCCGCTGCGTCCATGGCGAGCTTCGTTGCCTTCTCGGCAACCTCAGCACCCACCATGAGCACACGGGCGGCATCCAGGTTCTTGGCAGCCACCGCAAGCTGGGCATTCACGATATCGAGCTCTGCCTTCGCCTCTTCGTACTTTCGAGTAAGCCCGCCTGGAATCTTCACGCCAAGCACGGTCTTGCCGTCAATTTGCTCATTGAGCTTTTTGAGCTCGGCAGCGTGCTGCGTGTCGTAGGAAGAAACGGCGGAGTTTGCAGCATCGACACCAGCTTGCGCGTCTTTCTGGACTGCCAGCTTTTGATCGAGAACCTGCTGGGCCTCGTTCTTTTTCTCCTCTGCCTGCTTGGTCTGCTGCTTCGCCTGCTCGAGAGCCTTCTCGGCATCGTCGAGCTTGCGCTTGTACTCATCCAAATGGTCGATAGCGTCCAGCCGAGTGTTCACATTATCGAGCTCGGCCTGATCGGCATTGAGCGCCGCCTTCGCCGCATCGAGGGCATCGCTTGCGGCCTGTTTTGCCGCCTGTGCATCGGCCACATTCTGTTTCGCCTGAGCCAGGGCCTCATCAAGCGGTGCCTTCGCGGCGTTCGCGCTGTCGAGCGCGGCTTGGGCGGCGGCGACCTCCTCTGCCTTGGCATCCTGCTTCGCCTTCCAGCTGTTCAGGTCGGCTTCGGCAGAGTCAAGCCTCTTCTTGGCATCATTTTTCAACGACGGACGGACCAATTTGTTGTCCTTGATGGCGTCGTACCCGAACTTCGCGAGGTTATATCTAGCCTGAGAAGCGCTCACCCCGGAGTCAATATCCGACTTCTCCTTCTGCCTAGCGGAAAGAGCAGCCTGGGCATCCTTCACCGCCTGCGTCGGGGCGACCAGATTGTCCTCAGCGGTTTTTTGAGCCGTCTGCGCCGTATCGAGCGCCGCGGTAGCGCCATCGAGCGCAGCTTGATCGTTTTCAACCTGTTGCTTTTCGTCCGCGACTTTGCTCTCAAGCTCGGCCTTGCGCGTGCGCAGCGCCTGAACCTGCGATGCATCTCCGGCAATCTTCGTGGCATCCTCATAAAGCGTACGGGCATCATCGGCTGCTTGCTGCTTTGCCTGCTGATTTGCCACCGCATCGTTATATGAGTTCGTCGCGGCGTCGAGTGTGGCTTGAGCCGACGCGACATCCGCCTTTGCTGCATCAAGCGCTGTGTTCGCCTCGTCGACCTTCTTCTCAAGGTCGGCGTGTCCCTGATTGATCTCGTCGCGACGCGCATTGGCATCGTCCAGGGCCTTCTTGGCCTTGTCGTATTTGGCCTGTGCGTCCTTCTGACGATCGACCATGCCGTTGTACCAATTCTCGGCGTTTTCGAGGTTCTTCTTAGCGGTCTCGAGCGCACTTACCGCGGCATCGTGCTTCGTGCGTGCATCATCAAACTTGCCCTGCGCCTTTTTGCTCTGAGCGTTCGCCGTCTCCCAAAGCTTCTGGGCTGCATCGTAATTCTTCTGAGCCAGCTTGGCCGCCGCTTTAAGGCTGTCGACGGAATCATTTGAAAGGCCGGCGAGGGCCTGAAGGCGCTGCACCTCAAGCGTTGCCTTGGCGTGCTCGGCTTTAGCGGCTTCGAGCGCGGCGGTCTTCTTCACGACCGCGCGGTCGGCCTCCTTGACCTCATCGCTCTTCTCGGTCCACTCCCCCTCGACATCCTTGAGATGCCGCTGAGCGGCCTCGTTGGCAGCCGCAGCCTCGTCATAGGCAGCTTGGGCAGCCTCGAGATTCGCCGCAGCCTCCCTCTCTGCCGCTTGCGCAGCCTCAAGATCGGTCGAGGCATTGCCAGTCGTATCACGCTTGGCCTGGTAATTCGCTTTCGCTTCATCGAGCTTGGCCTTGGCGTCATCGAGATTTTTCTTGCAAGCGGTAAGCGACATGGTACCGCCCTGGCACTCCTCATAGCAGCCGGCAAGCACCAAGTCGTTATTGGTCTGCGCCATTGCGGCGGTGGAAAGCATGGGAGAAAGTGCAAATCCGGCCGTTATCACCGCGGCAACCGTCGGCTTGAAGTAATTCTTCTTGGAAGAGGCCATGATGCACCTTTTTCTCCGCTGCACTGCCGCCGCTGAAGCGACACGTGTCCATTAAATTCATTGCGAAAGAATACCTCTCAAGCTTTTCTTCAACAATGGATAAGTAGGCCACATATGTAGAGAAACGTACAATTGATGCATAATCGACAAATAATGGTTTTATCGAAAGCAGAGTGTCGAGAAATCTTCCGAGAACATGCCCGCCCTCAGCAAAGGTTCGAATCCCAAACGGAGCAGAAAATCCCATTTGGACCGTCTTGGGCCCGTGCTGGATGGGACTTTCTGCTCCATTTGGAAAAGTACCCGGGTTCGCACGGGGCGCCCCTCCCCAGGACGCCTGCTGCCGGTATCCCCCTGGGGTTCTGTGCGCGGCCGCGCCGCCAGCGCGATTTGTGTCCGGGACCCGCGAACGAAAAGGGGCCCTCCTTTCGGAGGGCCCCTTGGGCGATCTGGAGGCGAAGCCCGGATTCGAACCGGGGGTAAAGGCTTTGCAGGCCTCTGCCTTACCACTTGGCCACGTCGCCGATTAAAAAAGCCGACCGTAAAGAATCGAATCGGCTTGAGAAATCAAATGGAGCGGACGACGGGGTTCGAACCCGCGACCCCAACCTTGGCAAGGTTGTGCTCTACCAGCTGAGCCACGTCCGCGCGCAAGAAAGTATTATACGGAAACCAGTTTTACGCGCAACCCCTTTTTGAAAAAATTTCAGGGGACTAAATCTCATAGTCGTAAGGCACGCAAAACCACACGACTCTGCCAATAACAGACAGGGTTTCACGTTCCCCATCTCCGTAATCAAATACCTGAGACTTATAGGTGGGGTCATTCGAATCAGGTTCTAGGGCAATTCCGTTTTTAGTTTTCGCACCCGCTTCACCGTCGCATTCGATGAACCAACGCTTACCGCATACACAGATCCGTCTACAACTTCCGAAGTGGGACAAACCAATGCATAGCTGCCGTTGGGCAGGACCCTATTCATAGATTCGCCCTTAACGCGCAAATAAAACGCTTTCGGATAACGCAGCAACAGCGCATTGGGCACAGGATGGATTTCCTCGATCTGAAGCATCTCGATGGGAGCACCCGCAGCAATAGATCCATACAAGGGAACAAATCCGAACGACGATCCAGACTCTGGATGCGCTTGCTGCAATACCCTGCGCGCGTACCCAAGCACCTGGCTATACACATCGTCCATAGTCAGGCTGGGCAAAGATTCTACGATCTTCACGGCATTGGAAAAACGCGGGATAGTCTGCCCGCATTCCCAGGCGGAGACGGAAGTCTGGCTCACTTCCGCTATCGCTGCAAGCTGCTCTTGCGACAAACCGAAGTTACCGCGAATTGCATGAATGTTGTCGCCAATATAGTTCTCCATCGGTCCTCCCATCCACGCGAAACATGCTATCAAATAAGGTGGAATTCCCAGATTGACAGCAGTTTTTTACCCGTTAATCTGGTAATGATCAAGTGCGGAGGATGAGTATGAAAAACTGGGTTCAACAAGCGCGCGAAGCCTCTGGGCTGTCCCTAGATGACTGCGCTTCAGCGTTGTTCCTCTCCCGTGACGCCTTCGCCCAAAAGGACGCCAATCCGGGAACCATAACCCTGAATGAACTCAGGGTATTGCACAACGTTTTCAACGAAGACGCTCGCAAGATCGTCCAAAAAGCACTTCTCGAAATCTATCTTTAGTATCCATTGAAACACCTGTTTAACGGGTAGTTATTGACAGGAGTACCGATGCGCTCCATCCGAATGAAAGAAACTCGTTTTCCCTTAATCATGGAAGATGGCCAGGTCGCAGAATGCGAAGCGCTTCTGCTCGTGGAAAGCAGCTGCGGTACCAAAAATTATCTGGTATACACCGACAACAGCATCGGCGATGACGGTTCCCTAACGGTATTCGCCTCCGCGTATAGGACAAATGCCGAAACCCCAAACGCTATGCCGCTAAGAGAAACCGAGCTTCTTCCCATAACGACAAAAGACGAATGGGAATTCTTAGAAGCCGCACTCGATAGCGCAATCGGGTAATAACCAAAATAACTTAACCAATGCATCAGTCTCTATTCACGAATGCGAACCAGACTAACCTACGTGCCGTCTGGCTCGCATTTTAGCTTCATAACACTTTTCAGCTGTCGTACGAAGCTCCACACCTAACCATGGAGTAAAATATATCGTTACGTCTGCATCTGCCGCTCACGGTAAATCACCAGGCGCTTAATCGAAAAAAGGACATCGAGCAAGAAAGGTCATCCATGTCCGAATTAACCGACTTCGAAAAAGAGGCAAAAGCCGATATTAGGGAGGCTCAGAAAGCAACTGCAGCCGAAAAGGCAAATAAGCCTTGGGTCAAACGCCTTTCGCTTACTACCTGGATCTTCATAGCACTTGCATTGGGTGTTGTAGCTGGCTTGGCTCTGCAAGGTACTCCCGACATCGCAACCACGTACATAAAACCGCTTGGAACCATCTTCTTGAACCTCATTAAGATGATCGTTGTTCCGCTGGTTATCTTTTCTATGGTTGCTGGCGTCATCAGCCTTTCCGATATCAAACGCGTAGGTGCTATCGGCGGTAAAACCATCGCCTACTACCTATGCACCACCGCATGCGCTATCGTAATCGGCTTAGTAATTGCCAACGTCCTCAACGTTGGAGCAGGCTACACTCTTTCTACCGATGAACTGAACTATGAGGCAAAAGAAGCCCCCTCGTTTATCGATACCATCGTGAACATTTTCCCCAGTAACTTCGTCCAGCCCATGTCTGACGCCAGCATGCTGCAGATCATCGTCATCGCCCTCTTCTTCGGTTTCGGTATCCTCGCAGCGGGTAAAAAGGCTCAGCCGGTTGCCGATTTCGTGAACGGCATGAGCGAGGTTTGCATCAAGATCATGCATATGATCATCTCTATCGCCCCATTCGGCGTATTTGGATTGATCACCCCCGTCGTTGCCACCAACGGCCCAGACATCCTGCTGCCGCTGCTGAAGCTCATTCTCATTGCCTACTTGGCCATGATTCTGCACATGGTTGTCGTATATTCTGGCGCAGTTAAAACCATTGCGAAAATGGGTCCGCTTACCTTCTTCAAGGGTCAGATGCGCGCAATGGCATTTGCGTTTGCTTCCGCATCCTCTGTCGGCACACTGCCTATCAACATGGAATGCTCTAAGAAGCTGGGGGTTCGCAGCGAAGTTTCTAGCTTCGTGCTGCCCCTTGGCGCTACCATCAACATGGACGGCACCGCTATTTATCAAGGCGTTTGCGCCATCTTTATTGCCCAGGTATTCGGAATCGACCTCACCATTGGCCAACAATGCGTTATTGTTGCCACTGCCGTGCTTTCGTCCATCGGTACTGCCGGCGTCCCCGGCTCCGGCATGATCATGCTCGCTATGGTACTCCAGTCCGTTGGCCTGCCCGTTGAAGGCATCGCCCTCGTAGCTGGCGTAGACCGCGTTCTGGACATGATGCGTACCGTGGTAAACATCACCGGCGACCAGTCCGCCGCTGTATGCGTCAACGCCCTGGAGAACCGCAAAGAAACCCGCCAAGCCGCCAAAGCAGCAGCATAAGCAGAGCAGGACATAACCCACCCGAGAAGCCGCCACGAGCGGCTTCTTTTATGCCCAAGCGCAATGTATCAAGTGATGCGATTGCGCACCGTTTAGGTCGAACAAATGATTCGAGCACGACTCCCCCACAAAGCGGGTCAGTCGAAACGTAAGCGCGCCGCCACCCCGCCACGGAGCTTGCGCGCGGCAACCTCGGGAACCTAAAAACAAAATAACGGTCGGGTTTGCAACTTTTTTGCGATTAGGAATTGTTCGAGTTCCCCGATCGCGGTTCAAGACATAAAAACCGCAGGTAACCAGCCGTACAGCAGCTTGTTTGCACGTTCCAGGGACCGAAAAGAGCCCCTAATCGCAAAAAAGTTGCATAAAAGTCGGATTTTTTGTTTTTCAACAGGCTGATCTGTCGCAACAGGCCTGTAGCACCATGAAGCAGCCCTCGAAAGCCAAGCGGACCCCATATAACGGCAACGGGGCAAAGTCAGAGAAGGGGGATGGATGCAATTCATGGCCTATATTCCTTTCCCATTCGCTGTTTTTAGGGGTTTGAATTTGCGGCCCGCCCCGCAGCACCAAGCTAAAGCCAAACGCACTTCTCTACTGGCGTCTTAAAGGGTCTGGGTTTTTTAAGCGGCTAAAACTGGAGCTGCAAACTGGGGTTTAGATGCGAAATAGGACACACTTTTTGTCCTATAGCCCGCTATTTCTTATAACCTGCCCGTAGCGCTACCACGCCTTACGCGAAACAAAAAGGGATTGCACGGTGTGCAATCCCTTTTGAGTGCGTATTGGAGGCGACGCCCGGATTCGAACCGGGGGTAAAGGCTTTGCAGGCCTCTGCCTTACCACTTGGCCACGTCGCCGATTAAAAAAGCCGACCGTAAAGAATCGAATCGGCTTGAGAAATCAAATGGAGCGGACGACGGGGTTCGAACCCGCGACCCCAACCTTGGCAAGGTTGTGCTCTACCAGCTGAGCCACGTCCGCGCGCAAGAAAGTATTATACGGAAACCAGTTTTTCACGCAACCCCTTTTTTGAAAAAATTTTCACCTTCCCTATCGGAGAATCAGTCAAATCGGATACGTCAAAACCATGGTGTCCGGATCATACGCACGGAGATACCCCTCCACGCGTAGACCGAAAACAATACCTACGCGAAATATCGCAGATTGTCATAGATCCAACCCAAAACAACCGCAACTGAAAAACCCTGCAATATGGCAACTCAAAATTGAAAAATCACCAAACAACATATCGAGGCGATAATATGACCAAAGCCGAGAAACGCAACGCCCGCAAAGGAGCCCATTTATGGCCACTCTGATCGAGGATCTAAAAATGTTTACGCCCAAGAACGATGAAGAAGCAGCCGACTACACACTACTTCTCGAAGCCGCTCATCGCGAAGAGGCCTACAATCGGGCATGGCCGGCGCACTTTACCGCATCAGCCTGGGTCGTAAACCCCCTCCGCACAAAAACGCTGATGATATATCACAACATCTATCAATCGTGGTCATGGATTGGCGGCCACGCTGATGGCATACACGACCTTTCGCTCGTTGCCGCAAAAGAGCTCGAAGAAGAAACAGGCCTGAGCAGCGCCAAAATGGCACACTCAGGCCTTCTTTCCTGCGAAACGCTTACCGTTGATGGGCACTGGAAACGCGGGGCATACGTCCCCTCCCATTTGCACCTCAATGCAACCTACCTGTTCGAGGCAAATGAAAAAGACGCGCTACGCATAGCCCCCGAAGAAAACTCTGGAGTGCGTTGGCTCACGTTCGACGAAGCCCTTACCGCGTCAACCGAGCCTTGGATGGTAGAGCACGTATATCGCAAATTAATAGAGCGTTCCAAATAGCGCCAGAAGCTACAGAGAGCCGTGCTGGGGAACCACGGCAAACACGACTAAATCCTCCTCATTAGGATTCACCACAGAATGGAACTGCCCCTCCGCACAGTAATGGCATATGCCAGGAGCTAAAGGCTCTTCGCCGCCCTCAACTACCACTTTGCCAACACCAGACATAACGTACACGATCTCTGAATTGCCACTGTGCTGATGCCAACCGATGGAAGAATGCGGATGCACTGTTGCCCTCATAATCCGATTGTTTCCGTCAACGTACGCTCGAGTAGTAACGGAGCCTTCCCCGCCCTTAAAATGCTCAATGGTTTCAGGTTGGATGGAATCGAAATCTACCTGCATGACTCACTCCTTATCTTCTCGAAAGACGGAATACACACTTGCTACTAGCTTCTTGCTATCTACCGTTCAGTTGCCGTTCAGCATTTCAACGCAAAAGGGCAACCGCTCTTTACCCAGTATTCTGCAGACCAGCAGAAACACCTGTAACGGTAGAAAGAATCAGCGCGAGATAATCCGCCTTTTCCTTAGCTGCCATTTCCTCGCCGCGAATGCGAATAGCACGCAGGGCACGAACCTGAGCAAGTGAAAGAACGTCAATATAGGGATTGCGCACACGAACAGCGCGCCCCAACACTCGTCGCTGGGCCAAGGGCCATTCGCTGCCAGTAATGGAAAGTACCCATTTACGAGTCAGCTGCATTTCACCGAATACTTTCTCGGAAAGATCGCGCCTATCGCTCAAGCACAAGTACATCTTCGCAATGCGCTGGTCTGTTTTAGCGATAGACATTTCAAGGTTGTCGATAAAGGTGGCAAACAGGGGCCACTCGCGATAGGCGCGACGGAGCTGCTCGATATCGTCCAACTTTTCACAGGCGGTACCGAAGCCATACCACGCAGCCAAATTGATACGCGCTTGGGACCAGGAGAACACCCAGGGAATGGTACGCAAGTCATCAAGGGATTTAGCACCGAGACCGCGCTTGGCTGGACGGCTGCCAATAGGAAGCAAACCGACCTCAGCAAGGGGTGTTACCGTAGCGAACCACGGGGTGAAATCATCCGTATTCAGCAAATCGAGATAGCTCTTGTGGGCCGCATCATCCAGCTCTTTAGCAACGCCAGCGAATTCGCTGGTCATCTGAGTGTTGGTATGCTCAATTGAGGGAGCCGAACTTAACAACGTTGCCGCCGCCACACTTTCCACATGACGCTGGGCAAGAACAGGATTCCCGTAGCGGGCAAAAATTACCTCACCCTGCTCGGTAACCTTAAAGCAGCAGTTCACCGAGCCCCTCGGTTGCGCCAAGACCGCACGGTTAGCAGGTCCACCGCCACGGCCAACCGCACCACCACGACCATGCATCATGACAAGGTCGATGCGATTGCGCTCCGCCCATTGGGCAATACGGCCCTGAGCTGAATGCAATGCCAGCGTTGCCGTGGTCGGACCAGCATCTTTCGATGAGTCCGAATACCCCAGCATCACTTCCATCTTGCGATTGGTTTGGGCCAGGCGGCGCTGCACCGCAGGAAGCTCCAGCATCTTATCCAGAACCTCAACACAGCCCTCCAAATCCTCCAGCTGTTCAAACAGGGGGATAACATCCAAATCCGGCACATCTTCGGCATGGGCGAAGGCGAGCTGCGCCAGCTCGTATACATCGGCAACATGCTGAGCGCTTTTCGTGAACGAAATAATGTAACGGTGGGCCATCTTCTTGCCGTAACGACGTTGGATAGAACCGATGGCACGGAACGTATCAAGAACCTCGCGGGTCATAGGCTGCAAGTTTCCATGGATCCCGTTTTCGCGAATATCAGCCAACGCACGCTCATGAACCACTGAATGCTGACGGAACTCCATTTCCACCATATGGAAACCGAACGTCTCCGACTGCCACATAAGCGTTTGCACGGGACCATACGCCGCACGCACTGCGCCTGCTTCAACGAGTGAACGCTGCACTACCTGAAGGTCAACTAAAAAATCTTCAACACAACGATACATCGTGTCGGCATTACGCGTAACGGTAGCATCAAGACGCGCCGCCATGACGAGCATTACCGCGCGATGCGGCTCAGAAGCGGAGATGACCTCGGCCCGACCGGTTAACTCCTCGCTCATTTCAACCTGATGATTCCAGAGATTCAAAAGCTCGGCCGAAGGCGAAGTGTAACCCGATTCTAAAGTCAGGTTACGCCCTACCGTGCGGCATGCCTCCGCCAAAGCGGAAACCATATGGGCGGAAAACTTAGCAGCTACCTGACGGCTTACCTTTGCAGTTACGTTCGGGTTACCATCGCGATCGGACCCGATCCAACTTCCCAAGCGGAAAAACGGCGGGCAAACCGGCTTAACGCGACCTGCCTTTTCCCCAAGAACCCAATCATCGAATCGACGGTAAATTTTAGGAATGGTGGTGAAGAGCGTGTTGTCGAACACATCGATAATGGTGTCCGCTTCCTCTACGGGGGTAGGCTTCTTCACTGAAATGGGCGAAGTGCGCACCAATGCATCTATTTCCTGAAGCAGATGACGCTCATTTTCCGCTAAATCAGAACCGCCCATATAAGGACGTTCCGCTAACAGCAATGCAATACGACGGATTTTTCCTTCAACCGCTTTGCGGCGCGCCTCGGTGGGATGAGCCGTAAACACCGGGTGGAACTCCAAACGATTCAGCAATTCGGTGGCACGACCCACGCCCATTTCATCTACCAGCTGACGATAGGCAACGGTAAGTTCATTGGTCGGGTCGGTTTCCATTTGCCCCAAGGGCTCACGGCCACGCTCACGCAACGTCTTAACGCGATAATTTTCCTCAGAGAGATTAGCCAGATGAAAGAACGAGGTGAATGCTCGCACCACCACCTGAGCGCGTTCAATAGGAAGCATGTCAAGGAGATCAACCGCTTCGCGAAATGCTTTGTTCCCCTCAGTTGAAGGGAGCGGGATCCCCTGTTCGTCAACGGGTTCATCACTCGCAGCGCTACCCGGATCTCCCTCGTTGGCAGCAATTACGCTTTGCAAAAGCCTATCGAACAGACTACGGATTTCAGGATCGTACTCATCAAGCACTTTTCGCTCCAGGCGAAGGAACAGGGCTAGGTCGCCCCGCAAGCTATCGGGAATATCAATCTCGGCCAACGGAAGGCCGTCAACGGCACTTCCCGCGCATTGAAAAGCGCATTCTGCAGATGGAGGTTGGGTGGACGCAACAGGAGATGGGGTTTCCATCAAAGTCCCTCTTTCTGACGATTCGCCCATGAAGTCAAGCAAATCGACGCACCGACGGTAAAGAATGCACTTGAGTATAGAAGATTGAACACGTTTTACCGCTACACTTTATCTAAATAAAGCAAATCACTATAGCTGCCTCCCAAAGCAGCGAGCATAGCCACCACGGAATGAGGAAACCAGTGAGTCAGCCGCCCCTCGGCAAAGAGACTTTAGCAATCCTGCAAATTCTGTCTGCGGGCATATTGTGGGGGCTTGTTGGGCCTTTGGTTAAGATGATGGAATTGCACGGCTCGACAGCGGCGAGCACAAGCTTTATCAGGATGCTCTTTGCTTTTCTTATCATGACCGCATTCACTGCTATGAAATTTGGACCGAAAGCGCTGATAGTCGACAAGCGAACCCTTGTCGCCTGCGCTGTACTGGGCGTTGTTTCCAACGGTATCTACAACATGTTCTACACCATGGCCATCGCCAATGCCGGCATCGCCGTTTCGGCGGTACTGCTAAACACTGCGCCTATTTTTACCACCGTATTTTCAATGCTGATATTCCATGAGGGCATCTCCCTTTTAAAGGTTATCGCCCTCTGCATCAATGTGGTGGGTTGTTCGCTTGCTGCAACGGGAGGCCAGATTAACCTGGAAACGCTATCAGTTCTTGGAGTTAGCTGTGGCATTGCATCGGGGTTCACTTACGGAATGGCAGCGATAATCACGCGCATTGCGGGAAGCACCACCAACACCTACGTCATGAGTGCTTACAGTTACCTATTCGCCACTATTTCTGTTCTGATCCTCTTCCAACCATGGACCTGTCCCGAATCGTACAACGCCGCAACCATAGCCTATGGATTTTTACTGGCCTTGATTCCTACTTCGCTGGCATACCTGCTGTACTACAAGGGTATTTTGAAGATGAAGGAAACGAGCAAAGTCCCCATCATCGCTTCCGTAGAAATGATTGCTACCGCCATCATAAGTGTTGCGTTCTTCGGCGAGTATTTGTCCCCTGCCGCCATCTTCGGCATTGTGCTGGTTGTTGCCTCTATTGCCCTAATGAGCGTCAGGATGAGCGCACGGCACCGATAGAGAGAACACGGTTAGCATGCACGACCGTCACTACCTTCCGTAGGATTTTTTCCTGGCATAAAAGTAAAGCGCAATCATGGTTGCCCCTGTCACAATCCACGTTACGGGGTATATAAGCATCAGATTCTCAAACGAACGAATAAGCGGGAACAAAGTAAATACGTACACGATGCGCAAAAGACATGAGCCTACGATAACCACAATGGTAGGCAGGACCGACCAACCCATACCACGCATACCGCTCGCCGTGACCTCATACGAACACGGCATGAACTCAAACAGCTCCACATGCCACAAGCGAATATAGGCAAACGAAAGTGCTCCCGCCTCAGCGGTGAAAATACCCAAGAACAGATCGCCACCTAAAGTGAAAAGCAAGCTTAGTGCCAGTGTAGAAACAAACGATGCCGCCATGCAGAATTTCATGACCTTGTCGCAACGCCTATACTGGCCAGCCGCATAATTTTGGCCAATAAAGGTAACTGCGGCCTGGGAAAAGGCGTTCACGAAGAAGTAGGTGTAGAACTCGAAATTCATAGCCGCAGATGAACCTGCAGTTGCGTCTGCGCCAAAGCCGTTGATCTCACCCTGGATAATAATGTTGGAAAGAGCGAATACCGCACCCTGCAAGGCGGCAGGAAGGCCTATGTGCATAAGGGCTTTGAGATCGATTCCCACAACCCTAAAATTCTTAAGCTCCAGACGGTAGGATTCGTCTTCGGTAAGCAAGAAATAAACAATAACAGCAGCGCATACGGCATCGGCGATAACCGTACCTACCGCAATGCCAAATACGCCTAAGCAAAGAAACTCTACCGCAGCGTAATCGAATGCAATATTGAGCACTGCAGCAATCGCCAAGGCGTACAAGGGGCGACGCGTGTCTCCCTTAGCTCGAAGCACAGCAGAACCGAAGTTATATATAACCAAGAAAACGATGCCGATGAAGTAGACATGCAGGTACTGCGCTCCTTCAGCCCACGCCTCAGCAGGCATATTCACTGCGGCAAGAATAAAATCGGTTGAAAGAACACCGGCAACAGCCAAAACAAGCGAACAAATCACTGCGGCGGCGGCTGAGGTCTGTACCGCACCCCTGATTTTGTCGATGTCGTCGTGCCCGATATGGACCGCGATCACCACGTTTACGCCAACCGACAGCCCAACGAACACCGCGACAAACAAACTGATAATCGGAGCAACGCCACCAACAGCAGCCAGCGCATCACCGCCCAGCCACTGGCCGGCAAATACCGCATCGGTGGAGTTCAGCAACTGTTGCAAAATGCTGGTAATAGCAAGGGGGATGGAAAACAGAACGATTTTCTTAGCCAAGGGGCCATGAAGCATATCTATGCTATTGGTTTTCTTACTTTCCGCCACAGTGCTCACGCCGCATTCCCCTTCAATTGTCATGTTCCGCTGCCGATTGTCCTCTTCCACACCAAAATAAACAACACTACGTTATTTATTTCCACATCCCCTTTGGATATACAAGAAGCATCAACCGCCGCCCTTCCGAGCATGCAGGCGCCTACTGAAAAGCCCCGCAGACTCCAAACCGCACCTCCCGAACTTGGACTTTCGTTTCTCAATCCAAATTTGGAGATGCGGTTCATAAGCCGACAGGGCGAAAACCAGTTATAAGCCAGCGCTACACTGCGGAAAGCCGAACCGCACACACCTTGTATTCAGGCGTAGAGCAAATACGATCGAGCGCTGCATCGGTAAGCCAGTTGGCATTACCATCCTGGAAGTGGAACGGCATCCACGTTTCTCCAGGATTGGTCTTGCCCGAAACGCGTGCCACCGATTCAATGCTTCCTCGGCGACTTTCAACGCAAACCCTACTGCCATCCGAAATGCCCAATCGTTCGGCATCAAACGAGTTGACCTCAATAAACGAATGGCCGCAAATCTCGTTCAAACCAGGAGTTTTATCCGTCATAGCCGTTGCGTTGTAGTGATACAGAATACGACCCGTGGTGAGCATAAGCGGGAACTCTTCATCGGGCAGCTCTGCTGGAGGAATGTAGTCAGCCAGTGAGTAAATGCCCAAACCGCGAGTAAAGGCACCCACGTGCATGATCGGCGTACCTGGATGGTCCTTGTCGAGGCAAGGCCACTGCAAGCCCCGACCTGCAACTTCTTCCGAATCAAGCCGTTTATGGCTAATGCCATGGAAACTTGGAGTAAGCTCCGCAATTTCATCCATAATCTGAGCGCTTGTAAGCTGCGGCTGGGCATATCCCATACGATTCATCAAATCGATGAAGATGTCAGTATCGAGACGTGTGCCAGGGATAGTGACCGCCGTGCGGATTCGCTGAACACGACGTTCAGTGTTGCTGAATGTGCCTTCTTTTTCCGCGTAACTACGACCAGGAAGAACAACATCGGCAAACTTGGCTGTTTCAGTTAAGAACAGATCGTCTACCACCAAGAAATCGAGTGCTTCAAGAGCCTTGATAACATGGTTGGTGTCGGGGTCGGTTCGTACCGGGTCCTCGCCGAAGATGAACAATCCCTTGATATCTCCCGAGATCATCTTGGGGAAGCACTCGGTTGCATAGGTACCCTTCCACTTGGGGATCTCAACTCCCCAATGGCCCTCGAAGCGTTTCATCACTTCGGCATTGGCAAGCTTCTGGTAGCCAGGGAAATCGCCGGGGGTTGCACCCATATCACAGGCGCCCTGCACATTGTTCTGTCCGCGGATGGGGTTAACACCCGTCCCTGGCTTTCCAAAATTGCCTGTGATCATAGCCAAGTTCGACAACGCCATTACACCTTCAGTGCCACTAGTATGCTCGGTAACGCCAAGGCAGTACACGATAGCAGCGGCACCCGCTTCACCATACAGCTTTGCTGCAGCAATCAAATCGCAAGCATCGATGCCGCAGATTTCCGCTACGTATTCAGGTGTGTACTTTTCCACCATCGCCTTGAAGTCGTCAAAACCCTCAGAGCGTTCTGCGATAAACGTCTCGTCGATAAGACCCTCGTGAATAAGTACCCTTGCAACACCATTGGCAAACGCGACATTGGTGCCAGGATGTAGTTTCAGATGAATATCAGCTTTAGCGGAAAGGCCAATATTGCGCGGATCGACCACGATAAGCTTTGTTCCCGTTTCGACCGCGTGGCGGATCTGCATGCCAATAACCGGATGGGCTTCCTCTGGGTTCGAACCAACCAGCATGATTACATCAGCGTTCCGAGCGATGTCGGTAATGGGATTGGTCATAGCGCCAGAACCCAGGGTTTGTGCCAAACCGGCAACCGAAGGACCATGACAAACGCGGGCGCAATTATCGATGTTGTTCGTCTTGAACACCGTACGTGCCATTTTCTGAAGCATGTAGATGTCTTCATTGGCAGAGCGAGCACACGCAAACGCAGCAAGGGCCTGACCGCCAAACTCATCACGCAGTGCACCCATCTTAGCTGCAACAAGATCAAGGGCTTCATCCCATGTAGCGGGCTCAAGCTGCCCTGTTTCGCTGTTGCGGATAAGGGGCGTAGTAAGACGTTCCTCCGAATGAACGAAATCGAAGCTACCGCTGCGGCCCTTCACACACAGCAAGCCATGATTTGAGGGTCCATCAACCGCTTCAGTATCAACGATCCTGCCGTTTTTCACAATGAGATTGTATTGGCATCCTGTAGCGCAATGGGGGCACGTAGTAAGTACGCGTTCAACTTCCCATTCCCGGTATTCTGCGCGACGCTTCATGGTAAGGGCGCCCGTCGGACAGGATTGCACGCAGTTGCCGCACGATTCGCACCCTGAGGTTTTCCAGTTGGGACCAAAAGGCGCCTCAATCGATATCCGCAAACCACGTTTTGCAGCATGAAGCGAATGATTGCCTGCAGCGGAATTGCATGCGGCCACACAGCGTTGGCAGCGAATGCAAAGATTAGGATCGAACGAAATGAAGGGGTTCGAGTCGAACACCGGCTTGCGTTTTCCCGCTCCCTCAAACGAGGGATGCTGCACCCCAACCTCTCGGGCCACCGCCTGCAGCTCACATGCGCCATTCTTATTGCAGCTGAAGCAATAGTTGGTGGAATCGAGGCCATGATCGGAAAGAATCAGGTCCATGGCCAACTTACGATAGGCAACCAAACGTTCCGAGACGGTAGTTATGACCATGCCCTCTTTTGCAACGGTGGAACAGGCAGGCACAGGAGCATCTTCGCCCTCGACCTCAACCATGCAAATACGACACGAAGAGATGGCACTGCGTTCTTTTAAGAAGCAAAGCGTAGGAATGTGGGAGCCAGCTTTTTCGGCAGCGTCAAGAATCGTTGCGCCCTTGGGCACCGACAACGAAACGCCGTCAACAATGAGCGAAATAGCCTGCTCATCGGCAACCACAGAAGAGCTTGCGCATTCGTTAGACATACTGGAACCTCCCATCAACCTGGCAGCCAGCACCAAAGCAATCGCAACGCAGGCAGCGTCCGCACTCCTGTTCCGCTTCCTCCAAGCTCATACCATACTCAACTCCCAGGAAATCATTCTTGCGCTCGCGAGCAGGGCGCTCTGCGATTTCGACACGTCCTTTTGGCGTTCGATCATTTTGCTTGGGCTCAGGGAGCGCAACATCGCAAGGAAGAGTGTGATGGTAGCCAAAGTACTCATCGATATTGCGCGCGGCGACCTTGCCCGCGCCGATAGCTTTAATCACCGTTGCGGGGCCACTTTGACAATCACCGCCCACATAGATTCCAGGCAAATTAGGAGATTCAAGTTGCCCATTGGCAACAAAGCTGCCGCGTTGCGCCTGCATACCGAAATCAGCAAAAGGATCTACGTCGACATCCTGTCCAACCGCAATGAGAATTACGTCAGCTTCGATGCGGCGTTCGGGCTTGTTGGCGGCAACGGGTGCAGGTCGGCCTCGTTTAACCGCGCCAATAATCTGCGGTTGCGTGATAAGGGCAGTGCAGTGCCCCGATTCATCGACCTCAACACGAGCAGGGGCTTCAAGCACAGCCATCTCAACACCTTCGGCAACGGCGGCTTCCACTTCTTCAACCAAAGCCGTCATATCCGATTGTCTACGACGATACGCAACCGTAACCTCCGATGCGCCAGCACGAACCGAGGTTCGCGCGCAATCCATAGCAACATTGCCACCGCCGACCACAACAACTTTCTTACCTGAGAAATCGGGGTAATCTCCATCGCCAATTTTCTGCAGCAAGTCAACCGCAGACACAACACCTTCGGCATCATCGTTTTCGAGTTTTAGCGTTTTTCCCAATTGAGCGCCAATGGCAACGTACACTGCATCGAATTCGTCGTTGATCTTAGCCATAGCAACGGCATCGATGCGCACGTCGCATTTCACTTCGATATTGCCCACGGAAAGAATGGCGCGGATATCTTCATCCAAACGTTCGCGGGGAAAACGATATGCAGGAATGCCATAACGCATCATGCCGCCCAGCAAGTGATTCGCCTCAAACACCGTTACGGAATGCCCCATCAGTGCCGCATAATAGGCGCAGGTAAGACCGGAGGGGCCACCCCCAACAACTGCAATTCGCTTACCGGAATCGGGCAAACGTCCGGGCGTGGAAACAGAATCCGCAGCAACCTGATCGACTGCCATTTTTTTGATACCGCGGATATTCAGCGGCGCATCGATGAGAATACGACGGCAGCGTTTTTCGCAAGGATGCTCGCACACCAGTGCACATGCCGTAGGGAATGGATTGTCTTTGCGGATAAGTTTGATAGCGTCGGCATAGCGCCCCTCGCCAACAAGGGCAATATACCCCGGCACGTTAACGTGAGCCGGGCATAGAGTTTCGCAAGGAACGCTTTGACCCATGCCCTGGGTGCAACTATGCCCAACCAGATGAGCTTCAACCTCTTCGGAAAAAGTATCGAGCGCATCAAGCGTTACCTGGGCAGCTTCGTACCCCACCGCGCAATCTGATGCATCGCGAATCATCTGGGCGAGCGCACGCAAAGTTTCCAGTGTTTCGTTGTTTGCCTGGCAGTTTGCCAATTCCCGCATCAACTCAGATAGTTTCGGCAGCCCATCACGGCAAGGAACACATTTCCCGCACGTTTGGTTTGCGCCAGTTTCAAGATAAGATGCAACGGTGGCCAGCGGGCACTGACCAGGAGGTGCAGCCTCGACCCTTCGCTCGAATCGCTTTAAATAAGATTCCACCTTCGCATCGGCCGCCGTCTTGGGCTCAATAGATAGCGCAGACACGCATCCCCCTTCCCTGTACGGCATCGCGAATTTCGCCTTATAAAGCTCCGAACAGAAGCAGCAGCCTATAGCCGATAACCGCACCAAATAGCTCAACATCCAGCAAACAAAAACGCCCTCCCCGAGGAGAAGGCACTTGCGAACACTGTACTTGTTTTCGATGCCATCCAACGGCAACGGCATCTATTTATCGGCGAAAGGAATAATTATTCAACCCTTATAAAACTGTAGGCCCTACCAGCAGTCCAACAGAAAGCGCGGACCATTAACCGCGCAAAAAGAGAGAAACCTATCAATCAACTGGATAGTACGTGGTTACCGTGGGGTTATCTTCAATGTAGGCACGAAGCTTATCAATGTAACACTGCGCTAAAGGAGAGAACGGACGCTCAGCATGATACAGATAGCCAACCGTCATGCTTTCATCAACCTCAAGAGGGATGGAGCAGATGCTCTGCCCCATTTCACCGGAGAGAACACCCGTTGAAATGGTATAGCCGTTGTGCCGATTAAGGAGAATGGTCAAGGTACCGCGGTCGTAATAGGTAATGTTCTGGCTGTGAGGCAGATGGCTCAACGGCTCTTCCGCAAAAAAGAAAGAATTGTTGCTGCCCTGCTCGAACGAATAACGAGGATATTCTTCCAAGTCTTCGGGCTTCAAGCTTGCTCGACCAGCAAGAGGGTGGTTCGAGCCGACGAACACATGCGGGTGCGCTTCAAACAGCGGCGTAAAAGTTAACCCTGCATCGGAAAAAGCCTTAGTAAGCACCTTACGATTGAACTCGCTCAGGTACAAAACACCGATCTCGCTGCGGAATTCTTTAACGTCATCAATCACTTCCGCTGTGCGCGTCTCACGCAAGGAAAAGTTATACTCCTCTTCGTCGCACTCCTCAGCCAAATCGACAAATGCATGGACGCAGAAGGCGTAATGTTGGGAAGAAACACAAAGCCTACCCTTGGCGGCACTGTTCGAGTTGGAATAACGCGCCTCGAACAAATCAAACTGTTGAAGGATCTGTCGAGCGTAACCGATGAATTCGGTACCCTCATTTGTGAGGGTAATGCCACGATTTGTACGGTTGAAGATGGAAATTCCCAGTTCCTGCTCGGTGTCTTTAATGGTGGTTGAAAGCGTGGGTTGGGAAACATACAGCTGCTGGCTCGCTGCGTTGATGGAGCCACATTCAGCGACTTCAATAATGTAACGGAGCTGTTGGAGCGATATGTTGGTGTGCATGCTTCTTCCCTTCCCCAGTAAAAGCTGTGCAAATGAAAACAGGCCAGGGCTTTAAGCCTCTGGCCTGTGTGCAAGTGGTGGGCGATACTGGGATCGAACCAGTGACCTCCACCGTGTCAAGGTGGCGCTCTCCCCCTGAGCTAATCGCCCGAAAATGCCGAACTGCTTCAGCGAGCTTGTATATTACCAGAACAGCACTTTGCGTCAACTGTCTAGGTTCGTTTTTTTCATAAATGGAACTGTTATTCCGTATGACTCTCCGCTCGATGATAGGCGTCATCGGGCTCGATGTGGACAAGGATGTCCTTTACCTGCGGGAACTTATGGACGATCTCGGATTCGATACGATCAGCAAGCTCATGCGAAGCAGCAACGGTCATGCTCGGATCAACCAATACATGCAAATCGGCATATACATCGCCCTGTGTGCCACGCGTGCGAATGCGATGCGCATTCCGAACGCCCGCGATGTCTTCCACAACCTTGCGAACTTCCTCTTCGGGGATTCGAGCCTTATCGGAAAGAGTCTGAAAAGCAGAACGGAACACATCGAATGCAGTATACAAAATAGCGACCATGACGACTAAAGCCATAACGGAGTCAGCAATAGCGAAGCCGAGCTGGATCAGCACAAGACCAACAATGACGCCAATGGAAACCATGGCATCGGAAAGCGTATGACTTGCATCTGCAAGCAAGATATCGCTGTTCAAACGTTTACCGGCCCGTCGCTCATAGGTTGTAACCCCAATGTTGATGCACAGCGTGCCTACCATGACCACATAAGAAACCACCGTAACGGAAGCATTATGGTCACCCGAAATTAGCGCACTGATAGCGCTTGATCCAACTTCAAACGCAGCAACTATAAGCAGTACGCCGATGACCATGCTCGCATACGTCTCAAATTTGAAGTGTCCGTAAGGGTGGCCCTCATCTGCAGGACGGAGAGCAAGCGTGATTCCAACCAAACCAACTACATTGCCCATAGAGTCGAACACCGAGTGGATACCGTCAGCCTGCATAGAATGAGAATTGGTGGCCAAGCCATAGAAGAACTTCGCAAGCGCAACCAGCAGATTAAGCAGAAGAACAATCCACAGAACATGACGCACTTCGGCCATTCTCGATGTCTGATAAGACCCACTATTCATAACGCTCAACTTCTTCCATCAAATAACGCCACTCAAGGTTAGACGCTTAAAGGCAAAAAGAATCGCCCACCTACGTGAGCGATTCACCACACCTTAACACCGAATTCGGTTACCGCAGGTTAACAACACCAAGTGTAAAAAAAGCTAACACTGATGATCTTTAACGCAAACAAAACGACGATGTTTTAACAGCTAGCAAGATACGCTTTCAGGGTATCCACGAATTGATCGACATCGTCTTCGCATGAATCGTAACCGAAGCTGACACGCAGCGTGCGCTTGCCCATTGCAAGGGGAATGCCAGCCGCCTGGAGCGAAAGCGGATGCTTATAACGCCATGTGCCAACTGGAACGGTATTGATGTTTGACTCACACGCAGAAGCCTTGGAAACATAGACGCCGTGGTCACTCAAATAACGGAGGGCCACCTGGTTTTTCATGCCGGGAACGCTGAAATTGAACAGATAAGGCGACCCATCTTCACGAGAATTGATTACCGCATCAGGAATCTCTGCGTTAACTCGCATGCGTAAATGGTCCCACAATCCGCGAACGCGCATTTCTTCAGCCTGCCTGTCAGAAAATGCACAGCGAACCGCTTCGGCAAAACCGGCGGCGAGGTAAACAGGCTCAGTTCCTGAACGAAGGCCGCGTTCTTGCCCACCCCCAAACGCCGTGGTGAACATATTCGTCCCACGCTTCACGAACAATGCGCCAATACCCTTCGGGCCCCCAATCTTATGAGCAGAAAGGGAAGCTAAATCAACACCCCACTCATGTACGGGGACATCGATTTTGCCAAAAGCCTGAACAGCATCGGTGTGCACCAATGCATTAGGGGCATATTCATTGCGCAGCTTGACGATTTCAGGGATAGGAAGCCGATATCCAAGCTCGTTCTGCACCGACATTACCGTTACCAATGTTGTTGGTTCCTGCAGAAAACGCGCGCATGCTCCTAGATCAAAATTGCCATGAACAGCTTCAACGTAAGAAACGCAGCAATCGCCCTCTCGCTTAAGACCGCGCACCGATCGCGTTACCGAAGGATGCTCCAAAGCAGAAGTTACGATTCGACCTGCGCCGATTCCGCGCGCCATAACCGAACCGCGAATGGCAAGGTTGTTCGATTCGGTTCCGCCCGATGTGAAAAAAACCTCGTCGGACTCAGCGCCCAAAGCTGCTGCAACAACAGCGCGACTATCTTCCAACACGCGCTTTGCCTTCTTGCCCAGCGCATGAACAGAAGACGCGTTGCCGTAGTTCCGAAGTTCCCGCATCATAACCTGCACCACTTCGGGGCGCGGTTTGGTTGTGGCTGCGTTGTCTAGATAAGCTTCGCGATAGGAGCTTTGATTCTTCTCGCTTATAGAGAGGTCTTGCATTTCGCTGCTCACAGGGTGCCTGCCTTTCGTGCTGCTTCCACTTCGGCTAACGCCTCAGGTGGAGTATGTGTGCACGTACCGTCACCACGCCTTACCACCTCAATGGCGTCACCAGCCGAAACAACACCACCATGCAGCACCACCCCGAAAATGCCCTCGCGGGGGAAGATGCAATCGCCCGCCAAATGGTAAATGGCACAACGGGTATGGCACACTTTACCGATCTGGCTGATTTCCACCAGCACGTCTTTTCCCAAACGGAGTTGCGTACCCAAAGGCAAATCAAGCAGATCGATTCCCTCAGTTGTAAATTTTTCGGCAAAATCGCCAGGACCAACCTCTAAGCCCATATCACGAGCTTTCGCAAGGGATGCTTCTGCCAAAAACGAAACCTGACGGTGCCACTTTCCTGCATGAGCATCGTTTTCCAACCCATCATCGACAAGGACAACCTGAGGAGCATCACCAACAGGCGTTTTCCGAACTCCTTTGCGAGCAGAAATGTTGATGGATGTGATGCAAGCCATTGATGCCTCCTCGAACGCCAATAAGTAACGCTCCAATAGTAGTAACGACTGCGCAATAAGCATTCCGCTCAACCTTCCTTCGGCAGAATCAGCTGGGCTAACGGATGCCTATTCACGGCGAAAAGAATTTGCCTACACGCCCCCACCCAAACCACTCATATATTGCGGATGCCGAAAACCCACATGATGCCCTACACTTGCCATGCTGAGCAGCCTAAATCAAACACAAGGAATGGCATGATCTACGAACCTCTACCCCATAAGCCTTATCGACCAAGCCCTGCCGTTTCTTTCGTGGGAAGGCAGAATTCAGGGAAAACAACCCTGTTGGAAAAAATCATAACCGAGCTTACTCGCCAGGGACTTGCTATTGGCACCATGAAGCACCACGGACACCCTGATTTCGAAATCGATATTCCGGGGAAAGACTCATACCGTCATCGTGCCGCTGGGTCAAAAGCCACCGCGATCCTTTCAAGTAAACGCTTGGCGTTCACATGCGACCTAGCCCAAGAAATTTCCTGCTCCGAGGCATTGGAACTTATGCCGAACTACGATTTGGTGCTCGTGGAAGGGTTTCGCGGCATAGGATTGCCAACCATCGAACTGCTTCGAGCAGAAAATCCAAAAGATCAAATAGCCGCAAAAGCTCTCATCGATCGCTTGTCCAGTATAGAACCCTCACGGTCTGATGGCGAAACACCCGACCGGCCCGCAATACCAGCCGCCATTGTTACCGACATGCCGGCCGTTGAGCAAATTGCCCGTAAAACCGCTGTCGAGGTATTCGGTTTCGAGGACATTGAAGCTATTGCGGCGTTTTTGCGAAAACGATACACGCGTGCGCCGCTTACCATTGCCATTCAGGCAGGCGGCGAATCGAAACGAATGGGACAATCAAAAGCATTGACCCCCTTTTTGGGACGCCCTCTAATCGAGCATATGCTGGAAGTAGTTGCCTCATTTGCCGACGAGCTCATCGTCACAACCAACGAAGAACCAGAGCTGCGTTATCTCCTTGAGCGGCACCCCAAGCTTCGCCTTGTCGGCGATGTCATGGAAGAACGAGGGGCCCTACCTGGACTCCTTACCGCAATTGAGGCGAGCTCTAACGATGCCGTTGGCGTTGTTGCTTGCGACATGATTGCCTTTTCGCCACAAATTCTTACCCGCGAGGCTCTTGCGATGCAGGCAAATGGAAGCGATGCGGTGGTGCCATTCAATAACGGGAATTACGAACCATTTGCAGCGGTGTATCGCAAAAGCACGTGCCAGCCTATTCTGGAGACCATCACTTCGCAAGGGTCAAAGCGCATGCGTGATTTGATCGAGTCAATCGACTGCACTCGATTCAACGCCGAGCTCATGCGCAAGCCTGGATCGATTGACCCCTTTGCCAACGTGAATACACCCCAAGAGCTTGCTCAAGCAGAGGTCCTATACCGTATGTATAGCTAGGAGCCGCCTTTAAAAAAAACCGGTTCATAAAGCAGCAAGAAAACGGCTTTTCCGCTTACCGAAAAGACCCTCAGTAAACGGTTGGCTATAAGCGGTAAACGGTTACCTGGTAATTTCGCCATATCAAGCTATCAGCCAAATGAACAATGAAGAGGGATACCTAAAGCCCCAACGCACGCACCTGCGCAATAAGCTCAGGTGTGGCTTTCTTTTCCAAATCAGGGGCCGAAGCATGGGAAAGAACACCTTTGTCAACCAAATCGTCCAAAGACTCACGAAGCACCCGATTGGCGCAGGCGTTCGTTTCGCGCTCCACTTTGCGAAACAACTCGATTAGCGCTTTGGCTTCTTCAGTCAAACAAGAACCACGGGCACCTTGGCGAAGGAATAAAGCCACGTCAAGACCCTCTTCAGCCTGCTTAACAATACGCCATGCCTTACTGTAGGCCATGCCCATATCTGCTGCAGCTTTATTCAGAGAGCCCAACCGTTCAACCCGCTCACACAATTCCACAACGCCATGCCCAAGCCCGGGGCTGTGGCGCGCTTGGCTCTTTGAACTTATGAAAACCTTGATGTCTGCCGATACTTCATCGCTGCGCATACCGTTTACCTCTCGGAATCGACACCTCACAATCGTTTCGACTATTTTCCCAAACCAAACAAGGGATTATGCATTTATTCTCGCGAAAGGACAAAACCACGCCCCGAGTTGAGAGGACTCCCCCATGACTGTCACCCAAAAGGCGAAAAGACTCGCCACCGCATTTGCGGCTTTCGCTTGCTGCGCGTTGGTTGCTGTAGCTCTTACCGGTTGCCAACAAGAGCAAAGGAAAGAGGACGTTCAGCTTCAGGTATTTGCCGCCAACTCTCTTTCGAAGGCAATGGAAGAAGCTCAACAAGCTTACATTGAGGACGGTCATAGCAATGTATCCTTCGCCGACACCCAGTACAAGGCTTCAGGCGAGCTGAACGAGATGCTCGGTGCAGGATCCTATGCCGATCTTTTGATTTCTGCATCCAAGGGTTCCATGGATACCGCCATCAAGGAAGGTTATGTTGACGAAGGAACCCGCATTGACCTGTTCAAGAATGATCTGGTTATGGTTTCCAAGAAAGGCTCTGGTCTCTCCGATGTAACGCTTGATAACATTGCCGCCGGCAAGTACTCCATCTGCGTTGGCGATGACTCTGTTCCGGCAGGCAACTATGCAGCACAGTCCCTTTCCACTGTTGGTGTCTACCCCCCCGCCGGTAATGACGCAGGCAAGACCGGCAAGGAAATCTCTGGTAAGAGCGGCTCTTACGGCTCCGACTACAAGGTTGTGACCGACACCTCCGTTGGCAACGTCTGCAAGCATGCTCAGTCCGGCGATGTTGATATTGCCTTTGTATACACCTCCGACGTCTATCGCTTCGGTGGCGTAGAGATTGTTGGCACCGTACCTGGCGACACCCACAAGAACATCGTGTACCCTGGCGCTATCACTAAGGATTGCAAGAACGCTGACGACACCAAGGAATTCCTTGACTGGTGCATGAACAGCGAAAAGGCTCAGGCAATCTGGCAGAAGTGGGGCTTCGAGCTGGCGTAAGCCGCAAACAACCACTTCAACTTCGCTATTTTCTGGAGATGGGCGCAGCAACGCCCATCTCCCATTTTTCGATACGCTACCTTTTCAGATAAGGACCTTCCATGAATACAAAACGAGGCACAGCAAACGCCACCTGCTTATTCATGCTGATACTGGTTTTGACGACGGCGTTGTTCCCTTGCAAGGCATTTGCCGATGAGGCTTTGGGCGATGTTGACACTCCCCAAGCCCCCAAAACTACCAATTCCCAGGCTTCTTCCTCTGAAAACGGAGAATCGACTAAAGTTAGCGTATCGGAAGATGCAACCAGCGCATCGATTGAGGGCACCTCCTACGCAGTCTGCGATTTCGCACGTGCCCAAAAAGGGTCGAATCGAGCTATCGATGGAACGTATTACGGTTACTCGTACTTAGTTGGAAACGAGGCAGGCGAATTCTTTCAGCTTATTGCCTCCGAATCCTATGCAGTTGCTTACGTTCCCGCCCAAGCAGCACAGACTCTTGGCATCGATATCGACGACGAGAATGATATAAAACTCTTAAAAAGCTACCTCTGTGCGCTCGATGGCAAAACGGCAGCGGGCTCGATTCCCCTTTCCCGAATCGGTACCTGGCACTTCACGAGCAACCCAACCTACGAAATCGGCAACATCCGCTTCTCATTCGATCAAGAAATAAATGGAACTGTGTATGCTAGCGTTATAGGCACCGATGGCTCCGACCTCACCGACAGTGACAACCCAAACTACTTCAAACCCTCATTTGCCGATTTCGGTCGACTGGCCCCAGCAAATGAGGTTACCGTGAACGAAGGGGCCACAGGAATTGCCGCAGCGGGCAAATTTCTCTCAGAACTTGACTGGAGTCCCCTGTGGGTAACCCTTAAAACTACTGGCGTTGCCATCGTTTTCATCTTCGTCCTTGGCCTGCTGGCTGCATATTGGTGTCTTCATCTTTCGCAAAAGGCAAAGAATATCGCCGACAGCATATTCACCATCCCCATGGTGCTTCCCCCGACTGTATGTGGCTTCATCTTGCTGTATCTATGCGGCAGGAATACCGCCTTTGGCAGCTTCTTCATCGATATCGGATTTCCCCTTATCTTCAGCTGGCCCGCAACGGTTATTGCCGCAGTAGTGGTTGCATTCCCCTTGATGTATCGAAGTGCCCTGGGTGCTTTTGAAAACCTCGATACCAATATGCTCGATGCAGCTCGCACCTTGGGATGGAGCAATACACGCATCTTCCTGAAATTGATGCTCCCCCTTTCCTGGAGCAGCATTGCCGCCGGAACCGCGCTCGCATTCGCACGTGCACTTGGTGAATTCGGCGCAACGTTGTTCTTGGCAGGCAACTATCTGGGCATCACCCGCACTATTCCCATCGCCATCTACTTCGAGTGGATGAACGGGAACGATGGCGTTGCCTGGTTCTGGACCGCGATCGTTATCGGATTCAGCTTCATCGTGTTCCTGTTCATCAACTTGTGGAGCAACCGCACTACCAAATACCGTAAGGGAGCTGAGCAATGAGCCTTTCCGTATCCATAAAAAAGAGCTTCCCCGCATTTACCCTCGACGTGGATATAGAAGCCGGCAACGAAACCATAGGCTGGCTGGGCGAATCAGGTTGCGGAAAGAGCCTTACCATGAGGTGTATTGCAGGCATCGAAACACCCGATGAAGGAAAGATCGTAGTGAACGGAAAAACGTTCTTTGAACGGGAAGCCGGGAAACGCCCCACTGTGAACCTTTCCCCTCAAGAACGCAAAACCGCTCTGTTGTTCCAAAACTATATGCTGTTCCCCAACTTAACCGTGGCAGAAAACGTAGCGGCGGGAATCGACCGAAAACTGCCCAAAGAAGAACGTAACGCTCAAGTAGACGCCGAGCTGAAGCGCTTTGGCCTAGATGGGTTCGGCAAACGATACCCTTCACAGCTTTCCGGAGGACAGCAACAGCGCGTTGCCTTGGCCCGCATGCTTGCAGCAAAACCTGACATCCTTATGCTTGATGAGCCTTTCTCTGCCCTCGATGCGCATTTAAAAGGAGTATTGGAGCAGAACCTGGCTGGACTGTTCGAAACCTTCCATGGAACGATTCTATACGTTAGCCACGATATCGATGAGGCACTGCGTTTTTGTGATCGTATCGCCGTGATCGAAAAGGGGCATGTCATGGAGGTGAGCACGGGCAACAATTTAGTCAACAACCCCCAATCAGCAGCAAGCATCAGGCTCTCCGGCTGCAAGAACACAACCCCTGCCCATCGGATTGACGATCGTCGGGTGTTCTTGCCCGCGTGGGGCATCGAAGTGGATACCGACAAGCCCGCACCAGAGAACCTAACCTATATGGGAGTCCGAGCATTCTTTCTGGAACGCGCGAAAGAGCCAGGACGAAACACCTATCGTGTTCGGGTTGTTCGCACGAGCGACTCGCGTTTTGATCGTTCGGCACTGCTGGAATTCCTCGACCGTACGTCAGGCTCAGACCCTGTAGTTGAGCAGACTGAAAATGAGATGAAATACCTTGAGCAGCACCTATTCTGGCGCGTCGACAAATTGAAGGTGCCCGGAGAAAAGCTACCAGTCAAAGACGAAGTGCTTCTGATCCGCATCCCTTCCGATAAGGTTTACCTCGTATCCAAATAGCCGTACCAACACGGCTACGCCCAACGGCTCAACCCGCATGCCACTATCGCCCGAAAGGAGACGCCATGAAAGATGGTCAGGGAAGACAAATCGACTATCTGCGTATATCGCTTACCGACCGTTGCAACCTGCGCTGCATCTACTGCATGCCTGAGCATGGCGTTAAGAGCATTCCCCACGAAAGCGTACTAACCCTCGAAGAAGTCCATAAAGCAATCGAATGCGCATCGCAGCTCGGAATCAAACATATCCGCTTCACCGGCGGCGAGCCAACCGTTCGCAAAGGACTCTTGAGCCTCATTGAACGAACCGCTCAAACCCCTGGCATCGAAAGCGTTGCGCTAACCACCAATGCAATACTCCTGCCCGGTATGGCAGCCGACCTGAAAGCTGCGGGCCTTTCCCGCGTGAATATATCGCTGGACACACTTGACACGGAACAGTATCGCTTCATTACCAGGCTCGGTAACCTGGATGATGCTCTTAAAGGTATAGAGGCTGCCCTTTCGGCAGGCCTTTTCCCCGTCAAACTCAATACGGTTGTCGTCCGCAGTTTAAACCAGGATCTTCTTTCTTTTGCCCGCTTAACGGTAGATGCCCCCTTGCATGTTCGTTTCATCGAATACATGCCTATCGGAAACGGTGATGACTGTGGCGGTTGCGGCTGGGGGCCGGCCGATGTTGTTCCCGCAAAGGAGATTATCGAAACCATCAGTGCCCAAGCACAATCCATCGGATTGGGAAGCCTGCAGCCCGCCATTGCCACGCCCGACGGCTGGGGTCCGGCGCAATATTATCGCCTTCCCGGCGCCCAAGGAACCGTCGGCGTGATATCGGCAATCTCAAACCACTTCTGCGCAAGCTGCAACCGCTTGCGCCTTACCGCCGATGGCAAGATAAAACCCTGCCTATTCAGCGACACCGAGTACGATATTCGCAGTGCGCTTCGGAAAGGCAGCGAAGAAGAGGTACTTTCGGTGTTCAAGGCAGCGCTGTTCCATAAACCAAGCGGCCATGAACATCGCGTAGGAACCCGCCGCATGATGAGCCAGGTCGGCGGCTAAAGTGGAAATCTGGTACCTGTCCCTATTCCCCACCCCAAGGAGAATCATATGACTCAACAACTTACCCACATCGACGCCGAAGGCGATGCCCGCATGGTCGATGTCTCAGAAAAGGCAGAAACCAAACGAACCGCCATCGCAGAAGGCTTCGTTGCCATGCAACCCGAAACCCTTGCGGTCATCGAAAGCGGCAGCGCAAAAAAGGGCGACGTGCTGGCAGCCGCACGTATTGCCGGCATAATGGCAGCCAAGCAAACCAGCAACCTTATACCTCTCTGTCATCCGTTGGCTCTCACTAAGGTTGAGGTTAAGTGCGCACCGCAGCATGCCGAAGAGCGTGAAGACGGTCGCTGCGGCATCCGCCTAACAGCAACCTGTTCGCTCGTCGGGAAAACTGGCGTGGAAATGGAAGCGCTTACCGCGGTAAGCGTAGCGGGTCTAACCGTATATGACATGTGCAAAGCAATCGATCGCGGAATGGAAATCGATGCGGTTCGCCTACTTCATAAAGAAGGCGGCAAAACCGGCACATGGAATAGAGCATAGGGCTCATTAATGCCCGCCCCCATGCATCATAGAAACAGCATGGGGCAAAACCTCAACTATGCCGTCCCAGTTCTCCTGGGCGGCTTTTTTGCTTCCTGGCAAATTGATCACCAATGTTGTGCCGCGCTGCATGCACAAAGCGCGCGAAAGCATTGCCCGCGGTGTAATGGCAAGGCTGTGCGCTCTCATGCCCTCGGCAATGCCTGGCACCTCTCGCTCGCACACATCACGCGTGGCCTCGGGCGTCACATCCCTCAAGCTCAAGCCCGTGCCACCACATGTGAGCACCACATCGACCTTTTCCTCATCCGCCGCTCGAACAATGGCGGCAGCTATTTCGGGGCGCTCGTCTTTTACCACGTCATATACAACGCATTGCCACCCTTGGTCTGCAATAAGCTCTCGAAGCTGCGCGCCGGAGGTGTCTTCCTTTTCACTACGCGTATCAGAGCAGGTAATAACAGCAAACGTGATCATTTACAGCACCGTTCCTTCTTCAACATCAAGCAATAGGCAATCAATAAGGGTGCCGTCAGGCACAGGGTTCTGGTCGGTACCCTCTGGGAGTATTGCCAGGCAGTTTGCCCGATGAAGAGTGCTGAACAAGCCCGAGCTCTGGTTCTTTGCGGGCACCACACAAAGAACCCCTTCCTTATTTCGGGAAAGCGAGGCGCGCAGATAGATGCGGCGTGGATCGCGTTTTTTGCGGTCGCCCACCAAACGAGCCTTAACCAAAGGGCGCCCAACGGAAGAATAACCCTGCATCTTGCGCAACGCCTGGCGGATCAAAACCTCAAAACCGCAGTAAGCTGCCGCAGGATTTCCTGGCAAGCCAAACACCGGTGTGCCATCCACCATGCCGAAAGTCTGCGCCTTACCAGGGCGCATGTTCACCAATGTCATGTAGAGCTCACCCAAATCCTCAACTACGGGTTTGATGAAATCGTAATCACCATTAGAGGCTCCACCTGTAGTGATAATGAAATCGTAATCTTCTGCAGCAAGTTTGATAGAGCGCGCCAAACACTCCTCTTTATCAGGAACGATCATCAGCTGAGCAGGGATACCCCCAGTTTTGGCAACACATGCCGCCATGGCATACGAATTGCTATCGCGAATGCACCCTGGACGGAACGGTTCTTCCGGAGCCAATAGCTCGGAGCCGATGGGGATAATGGCGACGCGCGGACGACGATACACTGGAACTGTCGTAACGCCGCAGCTTGCTAAGAACCCGACACCAGCAGCACTTACTACCTCACCCGCATGGATAGCAACCTCCCCCTGCGCTATCTCTTCACCTTTAGCGCGGATGTTTTCGAAAGGCGCCGCCGGCTGAGAAAACGAAACGGTGCCCCCCTGCCTTCCGTCACCACCAAGGTAATCGACGATTTCGTATTTCACTACCGCATCTGCGCCATCCGGCACAGATGCGCCCGTCATAATGCGCGCAGTTTCGCCGAAGCCAATTTCGCCGTTGAAGACAGACCCGGCAGGAACTTCACCCACCACCTGCAAAGAAACAGGCAAGTCTTCAGATGCGTTCGCCAGATCGGCCACACGAACCGCAAAACCATCCATTGCCGCATGGTCAAACGGGGTAATGTCGCAATCGCTTATCAAATCTTCAGCAACAACGCGCCCAACTGCATCGAGCAACGAAACGGTTTCAACTTCAAGAGGTACAACATGAGAGAGCACACAATCGAGTGCCTCTTCGACGCTCATCATTTCATAGGGGTCCATAAGAATCCTTACGTTAGGGAGTTTTAAAAGGAATGGGGAAATATCTCTGGCTGCAACAACCTGCGATTGCCGCAGCCCTGCGCTGGGGAACGCAAAACGGTCTATTCCCTAAGGCTGCAGCATTTCGTAATAAGCCTGCCCGGCACAACTTCTGCAGATAGCCTTTCCGCAGCCTGTCTGCACTTCACGGCCATCAGTAACCTCTTCGCCGCAAACTGCGCAAATCGCATGGGAATGGGGCTTTCCCGGGGCATCAAGGTCGGTGTAATTGACCACCACTTCCTGGACACTGAATAAATCCTCGTCGCTACGGGTGGCAAACCACGCTTTCGCATCCTCGCCCTTAGGGCACTTTTCGCTCACGTTCACCAAGCGAATTGCCTCATTGTGGTTCATGTCAAAAAACGTCGCTGCCTGCTTGCCAAAATCCAAGCATTTCATGCGGCGTTTACCAGGATGGCAGCCGGTAACCACCATGATCGCATCCGTGAGACAACGATCGCACTCTACATAGACGATCAGATCGCGGTAATGATCAGGGTCTTCAATGCCGAAATACTTCAACGCATAACGCGCCATACGCACACCCGTTATTTGACCACCGCACAGATGACCATGAAAGGTTATCGCGCGGCTCAGATCTTCCTCAAACGACCTCATGCAGTATCCTTTCTGCGTCTCATTGCCGACACAGCCAAATAATCGACCGCATTAAATTAAACAGCCTTTCTTCCCCAGGATAAGAGGAATCGGGATCTCGCCGAAGCACCAGCCACAAGCGAAATCAGATACCCACATCCCAGCTGATAAATGCCCAGGGAACAACTCGTGGCTGGTCAAGCGTCCAGCGCTTAGCGCCGTCTTCATCGATTTCTACCAAATGATCGGCAAGAAAACTGCGTAAACGACAAGCACTTTCCTCAACGCTGATCTGATCAGCTGTATCGGTAAGATAGTCTCTTGTTCTCAACAAAGAATAATAAGCTTCATCAGGTGAAATATAAGACTTGGTTCTGGGCGAATGGATGTAAGAAACGGTGGGCTCATACCCTAGGTCGGAGACAATGCCGAACACGAACAACGCATCATTGTGTCGCTCAAGCTCCAAGCCCATCGCGCGAGCCACACGCGCATCAACACGTGGAGAAACACCCGTGCAAACAGTTACGCACGCCCTTTCGCGAGCAACCGCTGAAAGCTTTTTCAGCGAGTCTTCCAAATCGTGGGTGATCACTGAACGCGATGCGACAGCCACATCGACCGCACCTTTCCCCAAACCATAGTTCGCCCAGTCGTCTTCCCAACTCATGTGAAGAGGAAGGATCTTCCCCGACTGAACCTCAGAGGGGCATGTTTCAAAATCGCCAGCAGGAAAGTCGTCCAAACCAAATCCAGACGTTCCCCTTTCCAAAAGCATCCCCCGCTCTGCCGCTTTCGAATGCAATCGATCAAGCATCCCTTTGCTGAAATCGGCAGCAACAACCGAGCAACCCATAGCGGCAAGGGCAACGGCAAGCGAACCTGTCCCACAGCCCATGTCAAGCACGGTTTCTTTGCCGGTAATGCCAGCTTTCGAAATAAAAGACCGCAAATAAGTATCAGGGGCATCTTTGAATGAAAAAGATTTCGCGCGCTCGTCCCAATGATCTTGGGAGTCAGGCTTTCGACGGCGCCCATCGAGCCTTCGCCACTCTTCGGCCAGGTTGATCAACACAGTCCTCCAACTACCGACAAATAAAAAAGGCGACCTTCATGGTCGCCTTCAAGTCTATGCTTCAATACTACTCTTGCGTCTGAAACTTTGGATCACGGGCAATAGCATCAAGCTTTGCGGTTACCACTTCCTCAACCTCATAAGAGAACGGACGCAAAGCATCCTCGATGAACACCGTGCGAATATAGCCGTTGCATTCATCGCACTTGTGAATGCGATGAGCATCATCACCCTCAACGTTGAAATAATGAAGATGCTGAGGGTTCTGTGAGCCACAACGCGCACAGCGAATGCGCTCGAATGCCCATTCGGTTCCACATTGCTGACAATACAGGGTTCGGCCACGACCATCAGTAGGACTTTCGCCACCAACTTTAGCCAATGCAGGTGTGCTTCCGCACACGGGGCAGGAAAGCGGATTATGGTTCATTTTGTTGATCTTGCGCTGCTCTTTTACCACGGCTTTTGCCACGAGTTCCAAATCAACACGCAAGGCCATAATGCCAACCATAGCGACCATGTGAGCTGCGGCAGAGGGAATTTCCTGCTCGTAGGCATTGGAAAGCAATCCCCCAATAAATGCCTCAGGGTCGCTTGCCGCAAGCTCCATATCCTCCTGCTCAACTAGTGAGCGGAAATTGACTTCAAGAAGCGCCTTGGCATCTTCTTCGCTCAATCCCCCCTCGTCGCAAACGTATTCACGAAGGCTATAGCATATCGCCGCAAAACGACTTTTCTGGATTTTCGGAGGGGCAAACGAAAACACAGGGCGATCGGCCATCCAAGCTTCTTCCAACTCCTCTGCCGACGGAACTGCATAGTGCTTTTCGGCGGTAGTTGGGCCTTTCGACCAGCGATCCATGTCATCCCATAAGCCATAAAAGTACTTTAGACGATTGACGTCTTCCTCAGAAAAAGTATCCTCGTTCGCCTTTATTACACGATCAATAAACTTAAGGTTCATTCCACATCCCCTTGTTGCTTCCGGATAGGTACTTGCCTCTATCTCCGCTACACACAGAACAAGAAATTACTCCTGAATGGTGCAGCTTGGCAGAAAGATGCCGCTCCACCAAAAGTGGGAACGGCATCTTCAATTGGCCTTGTACGACCGCTACTTTTCGTCGTCCTTTTTGCGGACAACGTTGTTGTCGGTCTTAAGGACATCGCGTGCCCAGTGGCCCCAGTGGTACAACGCGTCGGATTCGGAGATCAGACCATCTTTCCACATTACCTTCCACATGCCGCGATACGGCTGGAAGATGCCTGCGCCCAAGAAGATATGGGCAAGGGCGAAGATGAGCATGATGCAGAAGAACAGGTCATGGAAGAACAGCAGCCACGAATGAGCTCCCGTGCCCATAGGCAAGATCGTGGAGTTCAAAAGAAGCAGCACGCCCGTAATGCCCATGATGATGCCGGAAATCCACAGAGCACCGTCAGCCACACGCTGGCCAGACTTCTGCTCGTCCTGATCGGGCATGTGAATCCACTTGGCCATGAACAGATACGGCAGGAACAGAATCATCCACTTCTTGTCGTCTTCGGTCCAATGGCAAATGTTGTTGTGAATAATGTGCTTCACACCAGCCGGTGCCATGATGGCGCTGATGATGGGAACCAACACGAACACGACGCCGAGGATGCGATGGCTCATACGGAATGCGAAGACCACATCCGGACCCACCATGGCTGCCAGAGGAGGCACGAACACGAAAGCGCCAGAGAACATCAACCACATGCAGCAGCTAACGGTGATGCCATGCGTCCAACGAGCCTGCTTGGAGTGGCGCTTGATATAGCGCTCGCCAGCAACTTCGCGTCCGCGCAGGAACGCCTCATTTTCAGCCTGTTCTTCAGGCGTGATGTCGAACTCAGCGTGCTTACTCATGGTCATCGCCCCCTTTCTTGCCAATGGGAAGGCTCTCGGTAATGGCCTCCATCACGGTACGTTCGTCAGGACCATTGCCCTGCTTGGTAACCTCGCCTGTTTCCAGGCTGATGGTATCGCCGTTGCCGTCGTTGTAAACCAACGTATCGCGCTTATAGCCAGCAGCAAGGCCGAACATTGCAGCAAGGCCGAGAACCGTAGCACCAGCGCCAACAGCGGTGACGGGCTTCATGATGCCCGAAAGGAAAGCAGCAGGAGGAATCTGCGGATTCTCAACTGCGCCATGGGGCTTCATGCCGTGCTTCAAGACCTGAATAACATGCAAGCCTTCCATCTCGTTTTCGCCGTAGATGCAAGCATCCTCGTATCCACGGTCACGCAGCAGCTGCAAGCGCTCGTTTGCAAGCGCAATCATTTCCTCGCGCGTACCGAACTGCAGGGCGCCAGGCTGGCAGGTAGTAACACATGCCGGCATCATGCCCTGGGCAATACGATCGACACAGCCCGAACATTTGTTGATAACGGTCTTGCCGCCACGGTCCTCGTAGCGAGGAACATCATACGGGCAAGCTGCCGAGCAGTTCTGGCAACCAATGCACTTGTCCTGGTCGTAGGTGACCATACCGGTCTCTTCATCCTTATACAGCGCACCTGCGGGACACATGTTTACACAGCCCGCGTTGGTGCAATGCTGACAAGCACGGCGGCCAAATGCCCAGCCAACGCGCTTCTGGGACTTTTCATCCTCGAAGTCTTCGAACGTCATAATCAAACGGGTGCAGGAATTAAGGTCGGCAGGATGGGTGAACTTACCGTCCCAATTCACGGAATCATAAGGGTTTTCCGCGGTGGGCTCACTAGGCAAGTCGTTCCAACACTTGCAGGCAACCTGGCAACCCCTGCAGCCAGTGCAGCGAGACGAATCGAACAAAATAGCCATTTCAGTCATCTAGGGTCACCTCCTCCTAAACCGTAGTCTTCTCGATGTTAACCAGGAACGCTTTGTATTCAGGCGTCTGACTGTTCGGGTCGCCGACGTTCGGCGTCAGATCGTTTACCGCACCATGCGTAGTAAGGCCGAAAAGCTTGCTCCAGCTATAGTGGTGGGTCATGCCAACCAGATGTTGGGTCTTACCATTGACAGTAAGCGGACGGATACGGGGCGTAACCACTGCCGTAACCACGACAGAAGCACGACGGTTCCAAACACGAACATCGTCGCCGGTCTGGATGCCCTTCTCCTTCGCCAAAGCAGGCGAAAGCTCAATCATGTCGCCAGGCATAGCCTCAACAAGTGCCGGGCAGGCGCGCGTCTGAGCACCCGTCTGCCAATGCTCCGTAACAGAATACGTAGTGGCAACATAGGGGAACTCGTCTGCCGTTGCACGGCGCGTGGACTCGTCAGAGTACATGGTTCCAAGACCCTTCTTGCCCTCATCATCAGGACGACCCAGATAACAGGGGCTATTCAAACGGCCATTGAGCAAGTTCTCGGAAAGCGGGGTTTCGAAGGGCTCGTAGTGTTCGGGCAGCGGGCCATCCACCATGCCGTAGCTTTCAAGTCGGCCATTCTGTTCCCACAGCATGAAGAACGCCTTGTTGTTGGGCTCGATCTGCTGGGTGGTGCCGTCGGGCAGAGCCTTGGTAGCTGCAAAGTCGGGGATATCCATGCCGGCCTTATAGCCAGTTACCCACTTCTTTTCGTTCAAGTCCCACTTGACCAACGCCTTGTCCTCCGCCCAAGGCTGACCCTGAAGGTCTGCAGAAGCACGGTTGTAGATGACGCGGCGGTTGTTCGGCCAAGCATAGGCCCAGTCGGAGTACAGACCCAAGCCTGAAGTGTCCACGTTGTTGCGCTTGTAAACGGGCTGGCTTTCAGCGGAAAGCGGAGCATCGTTGTTGGCGTAGAAGCCGGAGTAGATCCACATACCGCATGCAGTAGAACCGTCGGCCTCCAACTTCGCATAACCAGGAAGCAGGTTGATGCTGCCCTTTGCGAGCGTTGCGCCGTCTGCGTTTGACTCGAAGCCCTGAGACCAATCGGAGCCTTCCAGCTTGTAGCCATTCAGAGCCCAAGCAACAGGACGGGGATCGATCTTGCCATCGACGTAGTAGTCCCACTTCATCTTCAGAATAGGATCGGGGTTAGCACCGCCCTCTTCCTTGTACAGGCGGCAGATTTCCTTCCACAGAAGATCACAGATCTCGTAGTCGGGCTTTGCCTCGTCCCAGGGCTTAACTGCCTGCTGACGCCACTGAATCCAGCGACCGGAGTTGAGGATGGTACCCGGCTTTTCATAAATTAGAGCGCAAGGCAGGAAGTAGCACGTGGTGCCGATTTCCTCGGCGTTCATGTCGGGCGCATCCCAGAAGGAAGCGGTTTCAGTGATTACTTGGTCTACAACTACGACCCAGTCGCAGTTGGCCATAGAGCGACGAACGTTACCGGAGTTGGGCGCACTGTGGCAGGGGTTCATGCCCCATGCGTAGTAGCCCTTCATGGTGCCTTCCTTCATCTTCTCGAAGGAAGACATCTCGGACCAGTCGGAGCCATCGTGGCTGGGAACCTTTGGCCACCAGTCGTAACCGTAATCGTTTTCAACGGTAGCGTTTTCGCCATACCATTCCTTGAGCTGGCTAATCATGAATTTGGGTTTATTCGTGTAATAGCCATCGGAATAGGTTTGGCTGGAAAGCCAGTGAGCCAAGGTATCACGGTCGGTGGTGTTCGACCACTTCAAGTATGCGGGCTGCTCGTTTACCAGCATGCCCATGTCGGTTGCACCCTGAACGTTAGGCTCGCCGCGTAATGCACAGACGCCGCCGCCAGGAACACCAATGTTGCCAGAGAGCAACTGCAGAACCGACATAGAACGAGTATTCTGAGCGCCATACGTGTGCTGGGTCTGGCCCAGTGCATACAGAATGGTGCCCGCCTTGCCAGGAGCGCAAGAAGTAGCCCAAGTGGAGTACACCAACTCGAGGTCTTCTTTGTCCATGCCGCAAACACGGCAAACGGTATCCATGTCGTAGCGGGAGTAGTGCTCCTTGAACTTCTGGTATACGCAGCGCTCATGCTGAAGTGTGGCATCCTTCTTAGGAACAGTAAGGACCGGCTTTTCAAACCCAGGTACGCCAGGCTTTACCGACCATGCATACGCACCAGATTCAGAGGTATCCCAAGGCTCCTCGTGATCGGTCTCGTAATGCCAGGAATGAGCGTCGTAAGTTTCCTTTTCAGCATCCCAACCACTGAACAGACCCGTTTCGGGATCGAAGTCGAATTCCTCCATAAGAATGTAGGAAGCGTTGGTGTAGTTGATCAGGTATTCGAAGTTGTAGTTGTCGGGGTTCTTGCCCGTACGGGTGTACTCTGCCAAGCCAGGCTCAATCAGATTATCGATGATGTACTTGTACAGACCGCCATAGAACGCGATATCCGTGCCGCTGCGGATGGGGCAATAGATGTCTGCCTGCTCTGCAGTACGGGTATAGCGGGGATCGACAACCATCCACTTTGCGCCCTTGTCGTGGGCTTTATGCAGCCACTTGGCGCTAACGGGGTGGTTTTCAACGGAATTGGATCCAATGTTCATAATGACATCGGTGTTTTGCATGTCGCACCAATGAGTAGTCATTGAGCCGCGACCAAATGATGCCGCCAGACCGGCGACGGTGGGGCCGTGTCAAACACGGGCTTGGTTATCGATTGCCACGATACCAAGCGCTCTCATCATCTTGAGGATGAGGTACTCTTCTTCGGAGTTCTGCTGAGAACCGCCCAAGCTGGCAATGCTTTCGCAGCGGTTCACGGTAAGGGTCTTGCCCTTGACTTCTTCGGTTTCGACGAAACCAGCATCACGGGTTTCCTTGGTTTTGCGGGCAATTTCCTGAATTGCCTGTTCCCACGTAATGGGTTCCCACTTCTTTGAGAAGGGACGACGAACCAAAGGCTTGGTCTGACGAACCTTGCTCTTTTCGATTTCATGGGTTTCGGGGTTTACGACGTTACGCAGCTGGAACATCGTTGCACCCTTGGGACACAAACCACCCTGATTGATGGGATGATCGGGATCGCCTTCCAAGTTGATAAGCTCACCATCACGCACCGAGCAAAGGGAGCCACAACCACCTGCGCAGTAGCAGCAGATGTTCGTGTACTCTTCGGTATTAACGAGCTTCCACTCGGAGGAGGATTCCACTGCCAAAGCCGGTGAAGGCTGCATAAACTCGAAGGCCATGCTGGTTGCGAATGCGGCACCGGCAGCCTTGAAGAAGCTTCTGCGCGACAGCTCCATTTCCCACTCCTTTCGATTGCTATCCTTCCCTGCTGTTGGGCAGGGCTCTACGGGCGTATCGTATCGAAGCTCTTAGGGTCGACCATCTCGAAAAAAGACGCCATTTTGCAAAATATCGATAAACGGTCGATTATTCTAAATAATTCTCAACTGAAAATAACTCAAAATACCAGGTAAAAGCCAAAGTTTGCAGCATAGAAGAATAAGCCTGAATCGCTTGACCTGATATACTGGAGTACTGGTATAAGGAGGGAATATGAGCGAGAAAGAAGAGCGTGTACGCCTCACGCAACTTACCTCGAAAGGCGGTTGAGCTGCAAAGTGGGGTCCGGGCGATCTCAAGGAAATACTTTCTTCCCTCCATCCTGCAGGTGCACCACCCGCAGCTAGTAACCTATTGCTTGGATACGAGACGAGCGATGATTGCGCCGTTTGGCAGCTCAACGACAATTTAGCTGCCGTGCTCACTGTCGACTTCTTCACTCCCGTGGTAGATGATCCTTACGAATTCGGACGTGTAGCGGCGGCTAATGCTCTCTCGGATGTATTCGCCATGGGTGCTCAACCTCATGTTGCATTGAATCTATTGGCTCTCGATTGCTCACTCGGAACCGATGTCGCAGCGGCTATCCTCCAAGGCGGAGCAGACGCTGTAGCTGAAGCAGGAGCCTTCGTTTCCGGCGGTCACACCATCGACGACACGGAACCAAAGTATGGCCTCTCGGTGTTCGGAACGGTTGCCCCCGATGCTATTGTGCGCAATGAAGGCGCATGCCCTGGTGACGTACTGTATCTCACCAAGCCCTTGGGCACCGGCATCATGAGTGCTGCGGCAAAGATCGACCAGATCACCGAAGCAGAAATGAGGCCCGTAATCGATTCGATGATGGAATTGAACGCGGCAGGCGGTGCGGCCATGCGAGCCGCAGACGTACATGCTGCAACCGATGTAACGGGCTTTGGGTTGGCTGGTCACTTGCATGAAATGCTCGAATCGAGCAATTGCAGCGCCGTTATCGATTTCGCGTCGCTCCCTCTATTCGATCAGGTTTGGCAGCTTTCCTGCGACTACTGCCGTCCTGGCCGCACGTTCTCTATCATGGATGACCTTGAGGGCTTCATCGACCAAGGGGATATCGAAGAAGAAGAGTTCGATAATCGCCTAGGGGTCATCTGCGACCCGCAAACTTCAGGCGGTATACTGGCCGCCATCCCTGCTGAGAGCTCAAAGCTCTTCGAGGAAACGTTTGAAGAGCTTTCTGGTCGCAAGCCCGCACGCATCGGATACATAACCGAAGGAAACGCTGGCCACCTTACCTTCAGCGACAGCTGATACCGCCCACACTCGTTTGCCCCAGCAAGAAAGCGAACTTCGACGAATAGCAAACCTCATTTTGGACCTGGAGCAGAATAATCACTCCAGGTCCTTCTGCATTTAGAACTCTTTTGATCGCATAGCAACATGCGAATCGTTCTCACTTTTGAGATTTGCCACCATCAGAAAAAACAATGCCATCAATACATAAAACCGCAGCTCATAATGGGGGTGCGTATGTACGTACCTTGGCAGGTTGGTCAATCCGGTACACGGTGGTTGCATCAATACCGCCCACGACCAAGGAGTTCCCCATGAACAGAAAACACGTTGCGCAGCAAACCCAGCGCGAGCGCAACTGCTCGCCTTCCAACGGAACAGAGCGCCTCACAAGCTCCAGGATAGCTCGCGTTGGAGTTAGCGCCCTGATAGCGGGTCAACTCATGATGCCAGGTATATCGCTAGCAGCTGAAGATACAGATCAAAATGTGGTGCAGGCAAACAGCACTGCGACTGTCGCAGCCGAGAAAGCCGCTCCTGCCCCGACCGCGAGCAACGACGCAACGAATGGAACCGAAGCACCGTCGACCCCAACCCAAGCAAGCAAGGAGTCCGCAGCGGCACCAGAGGCACAATCTGCTCCGAAGGCAAACCCCTCGCAAACTGACACATCCCAGAAGGCTTCGGCAGAAACGGCTGCGTCTACGGCAAGCAATCAAAACGAAGCGGCGGCAACCTCTCAGACGCCTGCACCTCCAGCAAATAACGCAATGCCAACAGACGCCATCCAGACCCGCGGCGTGACCGACGTAACCGACAACCCAGGTGGTATTAAGATAAATACAACGGTGGTCAACCACTACGCTGATTGCACGCTAAACGGCACCTTTGCACTCACTCAGGGAACAGGCCAAACAATCGATTTCGCAGAGGTTCCCGATGCCGATGCCAAGTGCCTTTCCGAAGATACCGCGTACTTCAAGACAGATGGATCTTCCCATGCTCTTGTCGAAACGGAAGATCCCTCCGAATCCGTCGTAATGCTGCATATGACTCCAGCAGGAACGCATATGCAAGGGACGCTGACGTACACCGGCGGCAACGTTGATCCGGGTGTCAACTACAGCCTGACGCTGCAGAAAGAGAAGAAGGTCGCATCAACGCTCACCTACACTGGTACCGACTACGAAGGTGGCCCCATCATCACTGGGAACCCCGATGATATATTCAACAGCAACCAGCAGGGCGGTTCGGTCGTCATCAACGAAACCAGGGACGACTACTATCTCCGCTACAACATCAGCACCGAACTTACCCTTGCCGCAACGCAGCAGCAGAGCCTCGAGAACCTGAATGTCAACGACGTGAAGACCGACTACGCACCCGGTGAGGCTCCGCGCGCAACGGGAACGATCCCTGCCGCCGATGCCGACAAGTACGAGATCGCGTATGAGTGCTGGGGGGAAATGGACGGCAGTGACCCCACGGAACTCACGCCCGTTGCCTTTTGGTATTCCGACCCCGCAAAGTACACGCAGGGCATGAAAAAGATTGACCACTTCGAAGAGGGCAAGTTTTACATGTATTCCGTCGAGCTAAGGCTCAAGGACGATAACACCCTTGCCGACGTCTATAACGTGAACGTTAACGGCCAATGGGCGAGCAATACCATCAAGACCATTAACGGCGTATTCGCGGCTAATGCGGCCAATATGCTGTGCGAGCAGCCGATTGACGAATGGCAAGCCATCGACGTTATCGAGATCAGCGGTGCCACAACCACCTTTAAAGCGGGCGATAGGCCGATCTTTAAGGCGAGCACTCCGACGGGTTCGAACTCCATTCTTCAGTGTGAGTTTTGGACGGGTAGTGACGGCGGCGAAGTGAATTCCGTTGAGTTCTGGGACCAGAACATAACCAACCACATCGATGCCTTCAAGCCTGGTGTGACCTATCGCTATGGCCTGTACTTTAAGCCGGCGCGTGGTTTCTACTTCACGCCCGACACCAAGCTGATGATCAATGGCGTGGAGTGTGGCTACCAGGCGAGCGAGCTAAGCGTGGTCGATCCTGAGAGCGGCTGGATCCATACACTGTGGCTCAACACCGACTTAACCTTTACACCCGAAGCGGCTGAACCAACATCCGATCCCACGCCCCAGCCCGGCAGCAACGCCGCCATTGACGACGCCAACAAATTGACCCAAGCGGCGGTCAAATCTGATAGACCCGCCAAGTATGACGAGAAAGCCCTACCCATCACCAGCGACAATACCGCAGTGGCAGTTGCCGCCCTGGGATTTGCCGGCACTGCTGCAGCAGCAGGCGCCGCAGCTGCAAGACGTCGCAATCACTAACGAAGCCCGTACCGTTGCTGCCCGCGCCTGAAAACTATCCCTTGCGGAATGGGAGCCAGCAAAAGGGCAACGAACGAATGATGTTATAGGTGCCATTAAAAAGTGGGCCGGAAGAGTGTTCTTTCGGCCCACTTTGCTATCGAGGTGAAAAACGGGATATGGACCGAGAGCCGCTGCAACGATCGATCGCTATCGAGCAAACCCTCAAGATGCTTCGTTGCTCACCGTGCTATCAAGGTCCAAACCCGTAAACAAAGCCTCGCTCTATTCAGCCAAAGGAACGGAGCGATAAGTGCCCAACTCCTTTGCGAACAAACCATCGATCTGATCTTCAACACCCAGCTCACAAGCTACGTTGCGCGCCTGCCCTACCGCCTTGCTGTCATCAGAACAGCGAAACAACAGTCCCATTCCACAGCCCGCACGCACCTTGGGTGGCACAGGCACTAATGAGCCCTCGGGCCCAAACGCCGCCTCGAACGAAAGCGCCGCATGGGTTGAACCAAAGGAAACCAGATATTCCGCCATGATTACAAGGTGATGGTTTTTGAAGATTCCTGCATGCGTCCCAAAATGTCATACATGTTGGAAACCTCGCCCACAGCAAGCTGTTCTTTCAGCCCGTAGAAATCGAGGCAGGTTCCACATACCAGGACTTCTGTGCCTTGGGCGATAAGGGAGCTAACGCTGTCGATAATCGCCTGCTCGCCGCCGGCAACCAGCTTTACGCCGCTGTTCATGAACAGCAAATGCGCGGGAGGATTGCCCGATTCCGAAAGGGTATACAGCGCCATTTTCATCAAGCTCTTGCCCAAGGTTTTGTCACCATCGCCCACATAATCCTTACCAACAAATACGGCATAAGGCTCCAGCTCGGCGCATTCGCAGGAAGCAGCCTGAGCGTCGGCCTCTTCCCCATCAGTGCCGCCGATCCAAACATTCCAGAAATCATCTTCCTGCTCAACCGAAACAGGACGTGCCATACGACCCGCCAGATGCTGAAGATTCGAGACGGCGGCTTCGTTGCTGACCTTCACCAACAACGAATCGCAGCCACCGTCAAGTTCCTTCTTCGCCATCATCAGAGGCTTGGGGCACTGCAGCCCACGTGCGTCAACTTCCTTCATATGCGTTTCCTTTCCTGCAAGGCGCCATAGATACAGCGCCATTGATTACCTGAGTGCGTTCACGCTTTCTTTTAGCGCTACGATGCCCTTGGCTACCTCCTCTTCGGTATTGAAGCACGAGAAGCTGAATCGCACCGCCCCGCGCTGTTCGGTGCCCAGCGCCCTGTGCATCAAAGGCGCGCAGTGAGCACCAGCACGGGTGCAAATGCCCCAATCACGCGCTAGGGCATCGCCCAACAAAGAAGAGTCGACACCCTCGACATCGATGGCAACAACCCCGCTTCGATCGATGCCTCCATGACCGCCCAGAACAGAAACGCCCCCAATATCACAAGCGCCCTCCTCGAACTGGGACGTTATACGAGATACCTTTTCATGGATTGCGTCAACGCCCGTTTCTTCAATATAACGTACGCCAGCCGCCAAGCCAGCCAATCCATGGGCGTTTACCGTACCTGCCTCAAGCGCTTCCGGCATGAACCGCGGATGGCGCTCATCGAATGTATGGGTTCCCGACCCACCTTCCACCAAAGGTGCTATATCGAGGTCGGGCACTATACAAAGGCCTCCCGTGCCCTGCGGGCCAAACAGGCTCTTGTGCCCCGTGAAGCACACCACATCGGCGCCGAGTTCTTCTTGGGACAGAGGAAGAGCGCCAGCGGTTTGAGCTGCATCAAGGATAAACAGGGCACCATGTTTATGGGCAATCTGAGCCATACGAGCAACATCGTACACATCGCCTGTAAGGTTCGATGCATGGGTTGCGGCAACATAACGAACGCCACCTTCCGAAAGCATGCGCTCGTATTCGTCGAAGTCGAGGCTGCCATCGGGTTTAATCGAAGCAACCTTTACCACACACCCTGATTCATCGCGAAGACGGTTCAAGGGACGCAACACAGAATTGTGCGAAGCCGCTGTGGTGACGAGCGTACAGCCAGGAGTCGCCAAGCCTTGAAGGGCAATGTTCAATGCCATTGTGGCATTGAGGGCAAACGAGACACATGAGGGCGAAGGCGCGCCAAGCAAACGCGCCACACTGCGACGAGCCTCAAACACAGCCCTACCCGCTTCAAGGGATGCTGGATGCACCCCACGCCCCACGCCACCAAAAGACGAGATACCGCGCACTACAGCATCAGCAACCCCGGGCGGCTTCATAAGTGTAGTGGCGGCGTTGTCGAAATAGATCATGAAGATCACCCCTTACAGAATGGGCGAACGAAGGAAATAAAACGAGCCGTAAGACCTTCCCACGTAAGCGAATGCATATCGCCCTCAAATGGAGCCAAATGCGCCGCTTCATCAATAGCGCAAGCAATACGCTCAGAGAAAGGACCCAGCTCTTCGGGACAAGGGTCGTCTGCCGTGCGCATACGAGGCGGACGTACGAACACCACAGGCGCATCAGGGACATGGCCTTCAAGCCACGGACGAATACCGGGCAGATCGCTCACCACAACACGGCAGCCACAGGCCAGCGCCTCGACAACAACCAGGGGCAACCCTTCAAAAAAAGACGGGAGCACGAAGATGTCGGCATTCTGATAGGCGCGCACCAATTCATGCGTTTCAAGGCGGCCCGCAAATTCAACAGCAGCAGTGCAGGCAGCCGCTTGCTGGGTAAAGCGTTGATATTCGGCAGCATCATTGTGTCCACCCACTAAACAAAGACTCAACTGTTTCCCAGGGACCTGAACTAGGTCAACGGCATCAAGTAAACACCCAACGCCCTTCTTTTCCCAAATCTTGCCAACGTACAGAAGCGATAGCTCACCTTCCTCCTGCGAATGCGGGGATGAAGTCTTAAACACTGAGGAGTTGTACCCAGTACCCAGCACCTGAACGTTATAAGGCTCGCATCCATACAGATCGATGATCTCGCCGCGCTGTTCACCGTGGAGGGCAAAAACGCCCGTCAGAGAGCGGATGCCTTCAATAATGACATCGCGCTCAAGACTGTGCGTACGCATTTGACGAAGATCGGTGGAATGGCAAATAGCAAACACCGGGATGTCGGAAACCATACTTCGCACCAAAGCGGTAAGCAGATATAAGTGATGGCATACCACCACATCAGGGCAAAATTCCTCTACAGCCCGCTCGATTCTCTTCGCAAAAGCAGCGCGAAAGCAAGAAACCATCTGATGGTCCATGTCGCGATAACGCGTTGCCCGATAGGGCATTTCGTCCGACATACCGCATACGGGAAACGGCACCTCGTCCGTTTCGAAGTGAACCGGGTACGCACTTACACCAGCCGGAAACGGCAGCGGATCATCGGGGGCGGTGCCGCAAATAACTGCGGCACTATGGCCAGCAGCGACTTCACAACGCACCATTTCGGCCAGATACACACCGCTGCCCGTGCTATCTGGCTTTTGGGCGGTAACATTCAGGATCCTCATTGTTCGTATATCCCTTCGCATTCGAGTCCCTGTTGGACGATGAACTGCTGAAGCTTTTCCCTCGAGCCCTGTTCGACAAGCCAAGCAAAACCGCAACCAGCCGAAATGCTCCGCGGGATAGTGCCCAAACGACCATCAAGGCCGCAGCGTTTGGCAATTTCCTCAAACCCGAATGCGTCAGCCGTGGTATGGAAAGCAACAATAATCATGAAAACAACCCTACTCCACCAGACATCACCCCAACCGATCAAAGCGGTAAGTTCCGCCCAGGCAACGGTGAGAACGTCAGCGACACCAATGGCAAAAAACCCTTGCGGAAAAGCGCCTACGGTACACCCAGAACGACAAATGCGCTGCAAAACGCTTGATCTTAATCCGTTCTCATTTACATAAAATAGCCCCGACCAGACTTTCCTCGGAAACAAGGCGCTGATCGGGGCAAACAAAGCTACGAAACGTTAGCCGATAGCAATGGTGAACACTCCGTCTTTTTCATCAACAGTGGCATTCAGCTTCTTGCGGCGAGCAAGGCGCAGGATATTATCGCGCGGAGTTGCGCTATCAACCTCTACAACCACCTGTTCGCCAGGATTCTTCTTCAGGGCATCCTGGGTCATCATCAATGGTTCGGGGCAAAACAAACCCTTAGCGTCTACGGTAACCATATTGAGCTCCTTTATGAACGTGCGCGCTTAAGGTTAACAGCGGCAATGACGAACAATACGACGATGCAAACTACGGTGGCAATCTGACCAGCCTCGGTTACGCCCTTGGGGCTAGAAGCAATGCCGAAGTTGTGAGCAAACGCCGCTCCGACAAGAAGTCCGATAAACGTTACGGCAGAATCGCCGGAACCAGAGCCAGCCAATACCATCTGACGCAGAGGACAGCCGCCCAAAAGCGTAGCGCTGAAGCCCACAACAAACATACCCAAAATGTTCCAGAGAGCATCGGTATGAGCGATAGGCTGATCGGCGAAGCTAAGGTTGAAATGGCCGGAAGCAAGATTGTAAACGAGCACGCCAGCAAACAGGATGCCGATTACAACCAAACCCCAACCATCGCGTACCAGGAAGGTGTCACGCAGGCCTCCAGCGAAACAAAGGCGCGTGCGCTGAGCGATAACGCCAAAAGCAATACCGCCGATGATGGAAAGAGCAACCGGAGCATGCATGCTGCCAGGGCCAGACTGGGAAACAGCAAACACGGTAGTGGTGATGCTCAAGACGAACACAGCGATAACGATAACAGGGAGAGCAAGACCTTCTGCCTTCTTTACCGCTTCAGCGCGGCCCAACGAAAAGCCTTTTTTCAGGAACAGAACGCCAACACCAATACCGGCGGCAAAGCCAATCAGGGCAACCCAGGCGTTAAGGTCGCCGCCCGCCATACGCAGAACCATGCGCAACGGGCAACCCAAGAAGATAAGGCAGCCAATCATCATTACAAAGCCAAGGACAAAGCGGGTAAAGGGGGAAGAACCAGCTGTGGCCTTGAATTCCTTGTTTGCAAAAGCCATAACGCAAGCGCCAACGATGATTCCAATGATTTCAGGGCGCAGGTACTGCACCGTTTCGTTGGTCTGCAACTTCATAGCGCCGGCGGTATCACGAACAAAGCAAGCGATGCAAATTGCCATGTTGCCCGGATTGCCGCTCGATGCGAGCATGATGGCAACGGCGGCAGCAACAACGCCGCATACAACGAGAATCACTCGTTCTTTAGTCTCAGAATTCACGCAAGTCTCCTTCATTGAGGGGGAAAGGGGCAAAACCGCTAATGCCGCACTGGGGGGGATGGCGCAGTTCGCCCGACACAACAGGAAACCCACCACACGGGCGGGAATGCAGAAAAGATGGCGCCTGGAGCAGAATCAAGCGCAGCAAATGCCCGATCGGGCAACGACGGCAAACACATCGTGATCAGCTCATAGGCAGAAAACAGCTGAACATCATGCTTTTGCCGCGCTGATTATACCCATTGACGCGAGATTGTCACGCGAGCTTTTCACTTCAGTGCCTCAAATTGTCCACTAATGGGAAAAGCAAGCCCGTTAAATACGAAGCTTTTATAATGTGCGCTTGAATACACTCCCGACACTTGGGTTTGAACCGATCAAACACAGAAGAGGTTGCAAACTATGCCAACAGAACTCCAGCTCAAAGCCCTGCGAGCCCTTCCTGCTGTAGACGAAGTGCTCACCACGCTTTCTCGGTCTATCCCGATGGAAGTCTTTCCCCACGAACTGGTAGTCGATTGCATCCGCAAGGAAGTTGAAGCAGCCCGCACTACGATCCTCGAAGACAATACGGCACCGACAGAAGAAGAGATAGCAAACAGAACGCTCCGTCGCCTGCAGGCGCAGGCCGAACCCTCGCTCAAGCAGGTAATCAACGCCACAGGCGTGATACTCCATACCAACTTGGGGCGAAGCGCCCTTGCACCGCAAGCAGTAACAGCGGTCGAAAACGCAGCAAAGGGCTACTCCACTTTGGAATACGACCTTGCCACCATGCAGCGCGGCAGCAGGCACTCCCACTGCGAAGAGTTGATCTGCACCCTGACTGGAGCAGAAGCAGCAATTGCGGTCAACAACAATGCTGCTGCAGTGATGATGGTGCTCAACGAATTCGCCCGCAACCGTCAAGCGGTCATCTCCCGTGGCGAGCTCATCGAAATCGGGGGCTCATTCCGCATTCCCGATATTATGGACTTCTCCAATGCGCACATGGTTGAAGTGGGCACCACCAATAAAACCCACCCCTCCGACTACGAGAGTGCCATCACATCCGACACCGCCATGCTGCTGAAGGTTCATACCTCCAACTATCGCCTTATTGGCTTCACCGAATCGGTTGAGGCAAAAGAGCTGAAAGCAATTGCTGCTCGCGAAAATGAGCGCAGAAGCGGCACTGGCGAAGACGCCCTTCTGGTGTATGAAGACCTTGGCTCCGGTATGCTTCTCCCCTTGCAAGGTCTCGAGGGATACGGGGAACCCACGGTCACCGAAGCGCTTGAAGGGTGCGACCTGGTTTCCTTCTCAGGAGACAAGCTGCTCGGCGGCCCACAAGCAGGCATCATTGTCGGCAACAAATGCCTGATAGATCGCTTGAAGAAGAATCCGTTAGCACGTGCTTTGCGCCTTGACAAAATGACCATCGCCGCGCTTGAAGCCACCCTTCGCCTGTACCTCGACCCCGAGAAGGCACACGAGCATATACCCACCTTGCATATGCTCACCGCACCTGTCGAAGCAGTAGAAGAGCAGGCGGAATCACTGCGCAAAGCAGTTTCCGCTTCAGTCCCCGAAGGCTCGTGCAGGATCTCCGTCGTAACGAGCATTGCACGAGCAGGCGGCGGCTCTCTTCCCATGTACGACATCCCCTCCTATTCGGTTGAGATCGAACCCTTGGGCTGGAACGCACAAGAGTGTGCCGCCTACCTTGCCCAAAACCGTCACACTCCCGTCATAGCTCGCATTAACCGAGAGAAACTGCTCTTTGACGCACGAACCCTCATGAACAACGAAGAGATCGAAGAAATCGCCACAGCACTCGCAGGCTTCCTTGCTCACTCACATTAGTTTGGAGATCCCTTATGGCACATCATAAAAGCGAAAGCCCCCTTATCGTCGGCACTGCTGGCCATATCGATCACGGCAAATCGACATTGATCGAAGCGCTTACCGGCACTGACCCGGACCGCCTTGCCGAAGAAAAGCGCAGGGGAATCACCATCGAACTGGGGTTCGCCCGTCTCCCCCTTCCTGACGGAACGTCTCTCGGCGTGGTAGATGTGCCGGGTCACGAACGCTTTGTTCGTCAAATGATTGCCGGCGCTTCAGGCATTGACCTTGCTCTTTTGTGTATAGCGGCAGATGACGGGATCATGCCCCAAACACGCGAGCACACCGCGGTCCTTCAACTGCTCGGCATTACCAATTGCGTTATCGCCCTCACCAAATGCGATCTCGTGGATGAAGAATGGATTGAGCTGGTAAGCGAGGAAGTGCGGGCAGGCTTAGAAGGAACGTCCTTTGCCAATGCTCCGCTTGTTCCCGTCTCCGCACGAACTGGACAGGGGCTCGATGAGCTGAAGAACGTTCTTGCGGATCAGGCACGGGAACTGAGAAGCGCCTTTAAGGAAGGTCCCGTCCGCCTTCCCATCGATCGCGTTTTCACCATCAAAGGCGCAGGCACGGTTGTAACGGGAACCCTATGGCAGGGGTCTGTCGTGCCCGACATGGAGCTTGAGGTGGTTCCTTCGGGCATCCTCACGCGCGTAAGGTCGGTGCAGGTTCATGGGTCGGAGGTTCAAGAAAGCCTTGCCGGCAACCGAACCGCATTGAATTTGGTCGGCGTTAAAAAAGAAGACCTCGACCCTGGCGATTTCCTGATAACGCCAGGCACTTTGGAGGCAAGCAACCGTTTTGACGCTCAGTTTACCTACCTGCCAGCAACCAACACGCAGGCAAAGCCATTCGAGAGCGGATCAACCGTGCACATTGCACACGGCACCCGAGAAGTAACGGGGCGTCTTCTTTTGATGGATGGCCTCAGCGAACTCGCCCCAGGGCAAACCGCCTTTGCGCAGATACGCCTTGACGTACCCTTGCCCGTTTCACGCAGCGACCGCTTTATCGTCCGATCATTTTCACCAGTTCGCGTTATCGGTGGCGGCACCGTCCTTAACAGCATCCCGCATCACCGAACGAATCTGAGGGATGCGGACCGCTCACTTTTGGCCGCCTTAACGGAAAGCGACGATCTTGCCATCTGCCATGCGATTATCGATTCGTACGATATCCCCATTTCGGAAAAGGAGATTTCCCGTATAGCCAACCTCCCTGTGGAGCGCATTGCCAAATTGCTTGGGTCGGAAGCCAAAAGCGCCAAACGCCCTGAGTACACATCATTGAGCACAAACCATGAGCTCTGGGCCAAGCGCACCACGGTTCAACGGCACATCATGGCCATGGAGAATATTCTGGTGGCCTTCCACGCAAACGAACCGGCTGCTACCGGCTTGGCAATCAACGCCCTCAATCAGCGCTACCCACGTTATCTGCCAGACGAATGTTTCAAGGCCTTGCTGGAAGAAGCCATAGCAACAGGAAAGCTTGTCCTTGAGAAAAACGAGATCAGCCACCCGAAGGCAGGAGCCGGAGCCCGCAATCTGGAAAAGCAGGCAGCCGATTGCCTCTACGCCGCGCTGCATTCGCATGGCACTACCCCACCCCCTGTTGATGATATCTTCGAGGAGGCAGGGCTTAATGCCGCGCAAGGCCGCAAAGCGCTCTTAGCGCTTGAGCAACAAGGACGGGCATTGCGCGTGAACAAAACCTACTGCTTTACCGCAGAATCACTGCAGCAATTGCAGGAAGCAACCGTTAAATGCCTCCAGGAAAAAGGGAGCGCCACAGCAACCGAGCTAAAAGACGCGATGGGCACAAGCCGTAAGTACGCCATTCCCCTTCTTGAATACTTTGACGAAAAGCGCATCACGAAACGATCGGGAGACCAAAGAAGCTTAGCGTAAATATGCAGGCAGCTCTCTATCCGCTAAACAGATAAAAGACCGCCTGTCCAGCTTTTGCCGATTACCGAATTAAGCGGTAAAAGTCTGGCTTCTCGCGCCTGAAAAGGTATTATGGGCACGGTTTCCATAGGGAGACGGATGGGTCCTGGTGGACCCCACGGCCTTCAAAGCCGCTGAGAGGCGCGCAGAACGTCTCAGGTGTGTTCGATTCGCACACGTCTCCGCCATTTCCACTTTGCAATTCCCCTCGGTGCTAATTCGTTAGGATCTCGCGCTTTCGCGCGTTGATGCAGCGTAATCGGGTACAATGTCCTCGCGTTTTACCGCACAATGAAAGGATTTTCATCATGGATATCATGAACACCATTACCACCCTCCTTAACAACAACCTCGACATCGAGCCCGAGCAGGTTACCGAAGACGCAACCTTCGATTCTCTGGGAATTGATTCCTTGGACATGGTTGAACTCATCTGCGATCTGGAAGACGAATGCGGCATCGAGTTCGGCGAGCCCGAAGACCTGGAAACCGTAGGCGACCTGATCAACTACATCGAGGGTCTGCAGGAATAGTGAGAATATAGGAACAGGTCCCATTTTCCCACTACTCGCACTTAACACGATGCGAGCGGGAAACAACCCACCCCTAACTCTTTCAAGCGAACGGCGCGTTGCCGTTCGCTTTTTTGTAGCACTAGTTCAATTTGCTTTACCGATATTCTCTTCAGTTCAATTTAATAGCATGCTATCCTTCTATAAATTGAACTTTTCACCTCAGTGCTAAAAAAAGTTCAAAGAAGGTTTGAACTTAAGGAGACAATGTGGCGCAGCAAACGTTTTCCGATCGGCTTAAAGCTGCCATGCGCAGCGCTAACATGAAGCAAACCGACCTTATCCATGCCGCTGAAGCTTTTGGATTCAAACTTGGCAAAAGTCAGGTAAGCCAATATGCAAGCGGAAAAACGATTCCCCGCCCCGACGTCATGGCGGCGCTAGCCCAAACACTAAACGTTTCTACATCATGGCTCGCCGAAGGCAAAACTCGCGAGGATAACCCCGCCCAAACCAAGCCGGCAACCACTGCAACCATCACAGAAGGAAGTGCACCCATGCGTCAGTTCAAGAAATCCTCCAAGCTCGACAATGTCCTGTACGACGTTCGAGGCCCGGTTGTTGACGAAGCGGCACGCATGGAACGCCAAGGCATGCGCATCCTGAAGCTCAACATCGGCAACCCCGCCCCCTTTGGTTTCCGCACCCCAGATGAAGTTGTGCAGGACATGCGTCACCAGCTACCCGACTGCGAAGGCTACAGCGATTCGAAGGGGCTCTTCAGCGCCCGCAAGGCCATCATGCAGTACTCTCAGATCAAAGGCCTGCCCAACGTAGACATGGACAGCATTTACACCGGTAACGGCGTGAGCGAGCTTATCAACCTGTGCATGCAAGCTCTTCTCAATAATGGCGACGAGATCCTTATCCCAAGCCCCGACTACCCGCTTTGGACGGCTTGCGCAACCCTTGCTGGAGGCAATCCCGTTCACTACATTTGCGACGAACAGGCGGAGTGGTATCCCGACATTCAAGACATCGAAAGCAAAATCACACCGCGCACCAAGGCCATCGTCATCATCAACCCCAACAATCCCACAGGCGCACTGTACCCGCGCGAAGTGCTGCAGGAGATAGTCGATGTGGCTCGCAAGCACCAGCTCATGATCTTCTCCGATGAGATTTATGACCGCCTGGTGTTCGACGGTGAAGAGCATGTGTCTATCGCCAGCATGGCTCCCGACCTGTTCTGCGTCACCTTCAGCGGCCTCTCGAAGAGCCACATGATTGCCGGCTATCGCATTGGCTGGATGGTTCTTTCCGGCAACCGCGACTGCGCTCGTGACTTCATCCTGGGAATCGATATGCTCTCGAACATGCGCCTGTGCTCCAACGTTCCCGCGCAAAGCATCGTTCAAACAGCGCTTTGGGGACACCAAAGCGTAGAAAGCTATGTGGTTCCTGGCGGACGCGTATACGAACAACGTGAATACGTGTACAACGCCCTCAACAGCATCGACGGTATTACCGCGGTAAAACCCAAGGGCGGCTTCTACATCTTCCCGAAAATTGACGCAAAGAAATTCAATATTACTAACGACGAGCAATTTGCTCTTGATTTGCTGCACGAAAAGAAGATCCTGCTGGTACCAGGCAAGGGCTTCAACTGGCAACAGCCCGACCATTTCCGCGTGGTATATCTGCCGCGCATCGAAGTGCTCAGTGAATGCATGACCAATCTGGACGACTTCCTGCACCACTATCGACAGGCATAGCCATCCAACGATCATTCGATCAAACACAACAAACCAGATCACGAAAGCCCCTTTAGCGTTACGCTAAAGGGGCTTTCTCGTATTGATCCAACAGAAGAAGGACCCATAATGAAACTGCTTTTTGTAAATGCCTGCGTGAATCGCGCAACTTCCCGCACTCTGAAACTCGCCAGAGGCGTTATTGAGGCAATGCAGGCACAAGAGCCCTTTGAGGTTACAGAGATCGTCCTCGAAGAAGAAAAACTCGCCCCACTCACTACCGAATCGCTGAATGCGCGACAAGCATTGGAGCAAAAAGGGGAATTCGACGATGGGGTATTTTCCTACGCCCGTCAGTTCCGCGATGCCGACCGGATCGTTATTGCGGCCCCCTTTTGGGCTTCCAGCTACCCAGCCTCGCTGAAAACGTACATCGAACACATCGACATAGTGGGGGTCAACTATCTCTTCACTGAGCATGGCCCCGTTGGACTCTGCAAGGCCGACAAGCTCACATATGTCACCACTCGAGGAGGCGCGCTTCCCGATGAAGCGGACTGCGGTTACCAAAACATCGCTGTCCTTGCCCGCTTGTATGGCATTGAGAAAACGGAATGTGTAAGCGCCGCAGGTTTAGATGTAATCGGGGCAAATGTAGATGCGCTTTTGTCTGAAGCCTTAGAGAAAGCATCCGGAAAATAACACACGCAGACGCTTTGAATTAAACCATTATTGAATCGGGGCAGCAAAACAGCTGCCCTTTCTTATGCCAAAACCCATGCCTACAACACTCTAGTAGCACCGTTCTTACCTGGGATTATAAAAAGTTATGCTACTTAGATAGCTTAATATACCTATGTGTTATTCATTACAATGATCCAATCCTGCAGTGTTATTGGGTACTATGAATCAAACAGGCAGACAAGCACCCAAAAGCAGCAAGGAGAAACGAATGGCCAACGCTACCGACCTTCGCATCGTAAAGACCCTTGACGCCATCCACGGATCCTTTGAAGAGCTCGCTGGCAAACAAGCGTTCGAGTCCATTACCGTTGCTGAACTATGCCGCCAAGCGCGCATCGGCAAAAAGACGTTCTACCGTCATTACCCTGCACTTGAAAACCTTGCCAAGGAATATCTCGACGTTTTCATAGGGTCGTTTCTCAACAAAACAGAAGGTTTGAATTTGCCTGAAAACAACGAGCAATTCGTCGCCGAATTGATCCTCCATCTCTGCGAGGGAGGAAATCAGAATCCCGTATACGAGTGCTTAATTTGCGGTACCAGCTCGGAAAGCATCAGCAGCACACTCATTGCCCGATTAACCGAACTTCAGCGCATCAATACCCGAAAGTTCGGGCGCCTTTCCGCTGCCGAGATATCCCTTGTTCTTATGTTTAGCTGCAATACTGCGCTAACCCTCTATCGACAGTGGGTTAAGGAGGGAAAGCATCTTTCGGCCAAGCGTTTAGCCGAGCTTTCTAAAAGCCTCGTTTCTGGAGAAGCTTCCCTGAGAAAATAGAAAGCGCCGCCCGAAACCGGAACGACGCTTAAAACTAAAGCATTTGTAGAGCCCCAAGCACTCAGAGCTAGAATAATGAAATCTGCTGCGGTGCCGACTCATATTCGAAGTGAACCTCTCCCTCAAAAAGATCGATCGCATGAGCAACCCATTCTTTAAAGGAAACCACATACCCAAAATTACCCTGCCTCATAACTAGTTTATCCCCAACCATTCCAAGGCACTCTCCAGCGCATTCGGTTTCATGGCCTTTCGGCAACTGTAACTCACTGACATCAGGCGAAGGGCCGCCAAAATAATAATGAGAAAGATCCTGGGCTGATTCCTTCAACGAGAACCCCGCACGGGTCACCTCATCGATCTGCGCCAGAGCCCTCGCCCTAGCTTCTAGCGCCTCGCAAGCCCCCGCGGGTTTATAGGGCTCTTCCGCAAGTAATCGCGCTTTCACCGATGCACGCATAGTTTCCAGTATCTGCGACTGAGCGCACAATGCAGCCTCCAAAATGCGAGCTTCATACGCATCAGGGAAACGTCCAACAATACAAGCGGCGCGAGCTCCTTGTTCCAGCAAACGTTCTATGCCTCGCGTTTCCGATGAAATACCCGCTTTAATATGCTGCTTAGAGAAATAGGCAAGATATACGTAATGGGGCGTTTCGTTGTAGGCGCGCTGCTGCGGCGAAATTGTTTCAGCGTAATAGAAAGATGGGTTGAATCCCGTTGCTTCTCTGCACGCAGGACACATGTTGTCCTGCTCCGAAGGCAGCAACTTCACTTGCAAAGGACACACGCTCTTCTGGTGCGTAAGCAAATCAAACCTGCCAACGCAATACCGTTCAGGCAGTTGTTTCAAAGTGAATGCTCTATTCCTCACGCTAAAACGATACTGCGCCGCTTTGCTTATATCGTTGATGAGAAGATACGGTCCTTTTTCATCGAAACCATGTCCAGCCAATACCGTAATATCCTCGCCGAGTAAACGCATTATGGAACCCTCGATTCTTGCATTACAGCCCTTATGCCCAGTGCAAAGGGCATTCTTTATCGATGCCCATGATACCCGCAAGCAGAAAGAATATCGTCAGAAATTAGCCGTAGTGAACTTTCAACGGACTGACGTGGGATTCGGTGCAGTTACTCCCGCTCTACAAAAACAACGCCGTAAGCGCCTGGGCCAATATGGGAGCCGATTACAAACCCGATTTGACGCCTGCCAGACAAATTCATACCAGCGCCTATCATCTCGTCCTCCATCTTCGCGCACGTTTTTGTGCCAAAGGAATAAATTGGAATAGCCGGGAAGAAAGCATCAACCGAATATTTAGCAACCTTCTTCAATAGCGTATCGAGAGCGCGTTTTCGCCCAAGCACAGCGGTGCTAAGGCCCACCTCTCCCTCTTCGCTGATTACCACAACGGGCTTCAGCTTAGCAGCCTCACCCAAGCGGGCGGCGGCTTTGGGCAAGCGCCCACCGCGCTGCAGGTACTCCAACGTGTCAAGCACGGCTACCAGCTTCACTCGACCTTTGAATCGTTCGATTTCAGCAACGATCTGCTTTGCCGACAAGCCTTCGTCACGCAGCGCGCAGGCATATTCCGCAATCATGGCGATGGCATACGTTGCAGTCAGGGAGTCAACGACATAAACGCCCTCTTCCCCCACCATGGCTTGCGCAAGTTTGGCGCTTTGATAGGTACCGCTCAACGCCGAGGAAAGAGTAATGGCAATAACCTCATCACCTGAATCGCGCGCTTCTTTGAATGCCTCAGCGAACGCATGGGGTGACACTTGGGAGGTCTTGGGGAACGCGCCTGTTTCTTCGAGTAACGCATAAAAGCCATCGCGTTCCAGATCGATCCCATCGCGATACTCGACCCCATTCACATTGGCGAGAAGAGGCAAAACCTGAATGTCGTGCTCACAGGCAACCTCCGGCAACAGGTCGGATCCTGAATCAACGATAATGCGAATCAATTCGATCTCCTCAATGCCACGAAAAACCATACGCGGCTCTATGCGCACCACTGTCGTTGCGTACAATGCGCTAAGTTCTCTTCATAAATGCATGTTATGTCCAATAACTGCAAGATGTAACTGTAGCGCACTTTGCAAATTACTTAGTTTATCTAACTATTTCCCCACATATCTTTAATCTGATAGGTATCCATCGCACCAGTTGGCTCTGGCCTATGTCCTCCTCATCAATCTGGCTTACGCCTGCTCTACCAGCACCCGAAACACCCCAACTACCGCAGTCGCATAGATACAGCTGGCTGGCAACCGCATCCGATCAACGCTTCCGTGTCAAAAACCTACAAAAATGGTCGGAATTAACGGTTCGTGTATTGGAGTGCGCATCGCTTCACGCTACGATAGGAAAAACAAAAACGCGCCCACCAACCAAAAGCGCATCATCAACCGAAAGAGGACCGCATGTTCAACGAAAACCTCGACTCAATCGTTGCCGGTATCGCTAAAAACTACAGCGCCACCGAGATCTTCTTCACCGAACCCGACAAGCACTTTCCCAACAAGAGAGCCATCATCAACATCATCAAGGATCTGCGCCGCGTGATGTTCCCTCGCTATTTCGGCGATGAAACCCCCACTGGCACCAACCCCGAATACTTCATCGGCGAAACGCTGATCCGTATCGAAGATTCCTTGCGCCGTCAGCTGAAAGAAGCACTACTGTTCAAGGGAGCCGAAAACATCAGCGAAGAGGAAGTTGAGACTCGCGTAAACGAGATCTGCAAGAATTTCTTCGAGAAGCTACCCGAAGTCCAGCGCGTGCTGCTTACCGATGTTCAGGCCGCTTTTGATGGCGACCCAGCCGCGCAAAGCAAAGAAGAAATTATCTTCTCGTATCCGGGCTTCTTCGCTATCTTCGTATACCGTATCGCTCACGAACTGTACACGCAGAACGTCCCGCTTATCCCCCGCATCATGACTGAATACGCCCATAGCGGCACTGGCGTTGACATCAACGCAGGCGCAACCATCGGCGAATACTTTTTTATCGACCATGCAACGGGTGTTGTCATCGGCGAAACCACTGTTATCGGCAACCATGTGAAGATCTACCAAGGCGTAACGCTTGGCGCTCTTTCCACTCGCGCGGGGCAAAAGCTTGCTGGCGTGAAGCGTCACCCCACCATCGAAGATAACGTGACTATTTACTCAAATGCCAGCGTCCTGGGCGGAGAAACCATCGTCGGCGAAGACACCGTCATAGCAGGCGGCGCTTTTGTTACCGAGTCCATTCCAGCGCATTCGCGCGTAAGCCTGGCAAGCCTGAAAGTAAATGTCCGTCAACCAAAGAAAAAGCCTGAAGAAACCGAATAGTGGGAATATAGGGGCAAGTCCCATTTTTCACCTTGTTATGGTGTGCAAAGGAAGAGCCTCGCTTGCGCAACACGTCGCAAGCGAGGCTCTTCTCGTTAGACGGGAAAATAAGACCTCCCCTATATTCCCAACCCCTATGCCTTCATTAAAATTTTGGGGTATTTGGTTCGCGGTGACGCGGCTTCACTATTTCATTGCGCACGCGACGAAGGGCAATCTCCTCACCATCTTCAGCAAGCCAGGTAAGCATGCGCTCTAGAAGCGCCTTTGTATCGGGATGCATCAGCAGCTCGCCCTTGGCGCTCTGCTCAAGCCTCAAATACTCCAATGAGCTTGCATCGGTATAAGCGCTACCTTGATACACCTTACTAGCCGCCATACGGTCGCAGAGCATCTCAACCACATAGCGCGTAGGCATAGGCTTGCCTTCAAGTGTTGCGTCACGGTTGCCCTTCATGTCGATCCAATACTCATAATGATGACGATTGCGCCCTTTATGATGCAACCAAGCCGTAGAGTAACCCAAATCGGAACGCTCGGCAGTATTAGGACTCCTATCGCCCTGATAGTAATTAACGCCCACCCTGAACTCCGTCAAAGAGTATTTAGACAAATCATGCATAATGCCCTGGCGATATAAACCGACCTTGAAGCAATGCCGACAAACTAAAACCTTATGATGTGAGATGGTGCAGAAATGCTGCCATGCGTTTTTAAAACGCCCCATGCTAACCTCGAATCCATCCATAGTGCTTGCAAGCGTTCATGATTCCGTCATCATCGCAGTTCGTGGTAACGAAATTCGCTCGTTCCTTCAAAACCTGCCGTGCGTTTCCCATGGCAATCGAAGTCCACTCGGGAATAAACATTGAAACGTCGTTGAAGCCGTCACCGAACACCACGACATCTTCGTAAGGCGCATCAAGCAAATTCATCATTCGTTTAATGCCCCGTTGTTTATCCATCGGCTCAACAAAGATGGTGTCAGAGTCATAGCGCACATGGGGAACCTCGTTGAGGGCTCCTGTAGCAAACACCATATCCTCGTCCTTGATCGAACAAGGTATATACGCTTTATAAATGCAGTCCAAATCATCAATGCGCAGATTGGGGTCGTACTTGGTGGGAACGTAGTAATCACCCGCTATCTCGGCAAAGTCTTCCCGCGGGGAATAGCGCACCAACTCATTGGTGGTGCTAACCGCCCAGGGAATCCCCTGATCCTCAAGGATATGCAGGCATTTCTTCACTGGAGCAAGCGGAAGTCCCTCCATCCACTTCAGCTCACCGTTCAACGTAACTGAATAACCTCCGTCGGCAACGATATTGGTAATACCAGCTGAATCGATGTAATCAACCGCATTTACCTGCAATCGTCCAGTAGCCAAAGCAATGAAATGCCCCTGCGCTCGCAATTCATCAAGGGCTTCGAGGGTGCTTTGAGGAATTGAACGGGTGCGCGGCACTGCCAGCGTGCCATCGTAATCAAAGAAGAAGTACTTCTTGTTCCCCATCGCAATTCCTTTCCACCGAACAAAGAACCAAGGGCAATCCTACCCCACACGACTAAATAGCGACAGACCATTTTGGGAATACGCCAACAATAAAATGCCCGTTGGTTCGCCAATGAACCAACGGGCATATAGCTGTATTTGCTAAAGCAAAAAGGAGCATGCTCACTCTACGCCGAGAGAAGCCTTTTGCATCCCACAATCAAAGCAAAGTGGAAAACGATACCTGCCTCTATGTTCCCGTTTACAGGGTGCGCAGGGCTACTTCCTTCAGCTGCTTTGCGGTAACCGCATTCGGGGCGCCCGTCATGGGGTCGGAAGCGGAGCTCGTCTTCGGGAAAGCGATAACGTCGCGAATGGACTGCTTGCCAGCCAAGAGCATAACCAGACGATCAAGGCCGATAGCAATGCCGCCATGAGGGGGCGCACCGAGCTCAAGAGCATGGATAAGGTGACCGAACTTCACTTCCATGTCCTCTTCATCTACGCCGCAACGAGCAAGAACGCGCTTCTGCAACTCGGCGTTGTGAATACGGATGGAGCCACCGCCAGCTTCGAAGCCGTCCATAACGATATCGTAGCTGTAGCTGCCGCAAGCCAGAGGATCGGTTTCAATCTTATCCCAGTCAGCCTCGGGAATCATCGTGAAGGGATGATGCTCTGCTGCATACTTGTTGGCTTCCTCGTCGAACTTGAACATCGGGAAGTCAACAACCCAAAGCAGCTTATGACCGGGGCGAGGGATGTCCAGCGCATCAGCCATGTGCAAACGCAAGGCAGAAAGAACAGCGTTTGCGATATCGAAAGTATCTGCAGCAAACAGAACCAAGTCGCCTGCTTCTACGTTCATGGCTTCCTTGATCTTGGCATGAACTTCGTCACCCAAGAATTTGATGATGGGGCTCTTTTCCTTGCCATCAGTGGTGTAAGCAATCCAAGCCATGCCCTTAGCGCCGTTTTCGGAAGCGATGTTGCCCAGCTTCTCAATCTCGCCACGGCTCCAGTCGCCAGCGCCCTTGCAGTTGATGGCTTTAACGATGTTGCCGGCTTCTACCGCCTTGGAGAATACGCCAAAGCCGCAACCACGAACGATTTCAGTAAGCTCAACGAGCTCCATGCCAAAGCGGATATCGGGACGGTCGCAACCAAAACGATCCATTGCCTCTTTCCAGGGCATGCGCTGCAGCGGGAACTCATGCTCTACGCCAGCCGCTTCCAGAACTTCCTGGAAAACGCCTTCCATCATGTCGATTACATCGTTTTCCTTAACGAAAGACATCTCGATGTCAACCTGAGTAAACTCGGGCTGACGATCTGCGCGAAGGTCTTCATCGCGGAAGCAACGTGCAATCTGGTAATAGCGCTCAATGCCGCCAACCATCAGCATCTGCTTGAATTGCTGAGGGCTCTGAGGCAATGCATAGAACTTGCCGGGGTTAGGACGGGAAGGAACAATGTAGTCACGTGCGCCTTCAGGAGTGGAGTTTGCCAGGATAGGCGTTTCAACCTCAAGGAAGCCGCGCTTGTTAAGAGCAGAGCGCATTGCCTGGGCAACAACATGGCGAAGCTTCAGGTTTGCATACATCTCGGGACGACGAAGGTCGAGATAACGCCACTTCATGCGAGTGGTTTCATCGGTTTCGATACCGTCTTCGATGGAGAACGGAGGAGTAACGGAGGTGTTCAGCACCTTAACGGAGCTTGCCAAAACCTCGATTTCGCCTGTTGCCATATTCGGGTTAACGGCTTCGTCCAAGCGCGCGCGAACCTTGCCGGTAACCTCCAGGGCGTATTCGCGGCCCAGATGCTCAGCTACATGGAAGTCCTCTTCGCTTACGCAATCGGGGTCAACAACAACCTGGGTGTAACCCTCACGATCACGCAGGTCTACGAAGATAAGACCGCCATGGTCGCGGTTGTGCCATACCCAACCGGTCAGGGTAACCTCTGCGTCAACGTCGCTGCGGCGCAACTGCCCACACGTGTGGGAGTGCATGCAGTATTCGTTCAGATAATCGGTCATGGTAGTGCTTACTCCTCTTTCCTATCGCTACCAGCTGCCATGTAAAGCAGCCATTGTTTACTACGGTATCTCTTCACCAGAGAAGCGCCCATGCGCAACTCGGTGCGGTAATCAAACTAAGGCAAAACGCCTTTTCTCTATGCCAAAGCCCCCGCAACGGCATCGAGCTTCACAGCCTGCTCTTCATGGGTTTCCATATCGCGGATCTTGGCAACGCCTTCGGCAACCTCATCGGGGCCGAGCACGATAACCTTACGAGCAGAAAGCTTGTCGGCCAATTTGAATTGGCTCTTCAGGCTACGCTTCTGATGATCCACTTCAATATAAAGCCCCTGAGCACGAAGCTCCTGTGCCAAGTTAAAGGCGGTTGCACGGGTGGAATTGTCGACGCAGGCAATGAATGCCGCAGGCGCAACTTCACTTGACGCTTTGGCACCGAGTGCATCCAGCGCTAGCACGCAACGCTCATAGCCCAATGCAAAGCCCAAGCCCGGAGTATCGCGACCGCCAACCTCTTTAGCAAGTTTGTCGTAGCGGCCACCGCCGCCGATGGCGTTCTGGCTGCCCATGCCTGTATCAACCTGGATCTCAAACACCGTGCGCGTGTAATAGTCCAAGCCACGAACCAGACGGGAATCCTCAACATACGCAATACCTGCGGCATCCAAATAACCCTTAACTGCCTCATAATGAGCACGGCAGTCGTCACACAGGTGATCGGTGATCTTGGGAGCACCCTCCATCACCTCATGGCAGTGCTCGTTCTTGCAGTCGAATGCACGAAGTGGGTTCAGATCGGCACGGTGGTTGCACTCTTCACACAGCTCTTCCGAATGCTGGTGGATGTGCTCGCGCACCATCTCACGGTAAGCCGGACGACACTTCTCGCAGCCCATAGAGTTCAAAAGCAGGCGAGTTTCCGAAGCGGGAATACCGATGGCTTCATAGAAGCGCATCAGCATGATGATTGCTTCGGCATCTACCGTTGGCTCATCAGCACCCAGGCACTCAACGCCCACCTGGCGGAACTGACGCAAGCGACCCTTCTGAGGGCGCTCAGCACGGAACATCGGACCAGCATACATAAGCTTTGCGGGAGCACCGCCCTGTGGAACCATATCATGCTGCACCACGGCGCGAACAGTACCTGCTGTTCCCTCCGGGCGAAGAGAAAGGCGGCTTTTTGCTTTCAGCGATTCACCAGCAAGAAGCTTTTCCATGTTGCCACCGGAAACAACAGTGAACATTTCTTTAGAAACAACATCGGTGGACTGACCGATGCCGCGCACGAACAGATCCGTCTGTTCAAACAGCGGGGTTTCAATGGGCTGATAGCCGCAACGACCGAAAATCTCAAATGCGGTTTGACGGAAATGATCCCAAAACCGCACATCATCGGGAAGAAGATCGAAGGTTCCCTCAGGTGCTTTCACTGCCATATGCTCTGTGCTGCTCTCTTTCAAAACTCAACTTAGGCACTCCTGTGCCTGTAACCGCACTATTATAGCGCTGCATTAGCACGCAAAAAAGGAACACGGGTAGGAAAATAGGGACAGGTACCAGATTCCCACGAAAAGCGGAAATCTGGTACCTGTCCCTATTTCCCCGACAAACGAAAAACGGCCTCCGTCGAGAAAGACAGAGGCCGCAAAAGCACATCTAAGCTTACAGATGTTGAACGATCAGATCGCCCATAGCAACTGTGCCGACTACTTTATCGGCAGGAGTGGAAGCGTCCTTCAGGTCGCCCGTGCGCCATCCCTCGTCAAGCACTTCGGTGATAGCGCGCTGGATATCATCTGCCGCTTGGCCCATGTCGAAGCTGTAACGCAACATCATGCCAACCGACATGATCTGAGCCAAGGGGTTCGCGATGCCCTGGCCCGCGATGTCGGGCGCACTGCCATGGCTCGGCTCATACAGAGCAACGCCGTCACCCAAGGAAGCGCTTGCAAGCATGCCCAGCGAACCCGTGATCTGAGCAGCCTCGTCGGACAAAATATCACCAAACATGTTTTCGGTAACCACTACATCGAAATCAGCGGGACGGCTGATAAGCTGCATTGCCGTGTTGTCTACCAGCAGATCTTCGAGCTGAACATCGGGATATTCTTCTGCGCCAATTCGATGAACGATTTCGCGCCACATGCGGCTGGTCTCCAAAACGTTAGCCTTGTCGACGCTGGTAACCTTCTTGCCGCGCTTGCGGGCAGCCTCGAATGCCTGACGGGCAATGCGCTCAATCTCATATTCACGATACTCAAGCGTATCGTATGCGCGCTGGCCAGGTTTGCCATCGGTACCTGCGCCCTCTTCGTCGTAGAAACGCTCGCGCTTACCAAAATACAAACCGCCGGTAAGCTCGCGAACAATCATCATGTCTACGCCATCGATCACCTCAGGCTTCAAGGTAGAGGCCTCGGCCAATGCGTTGAAAATCTGAACGGGACGCAGGTTGGTATACAAGCCCAGCGCCTTACGAATGCCGAGCAAACCCTGCTCAGGACGAGGCTTCGAGGGATCGGTGGTGTCCCACTTCGGGCCGCCCACTGCAGCGAGCAGTACCGCATCCGACGCATTGGCAGCATCAAGCGTTGCCTGAGGAAGCGCTTCGCCTGTAGCATCGATAGCGCAACCGCCGATTAAAGCATCTTCGCATGCGAAATCGACGTCGTACTTTTCACCCAATGCCTTCAGCACTTTAACGCCTTCGGCCATGATCTCGGGGCCGATTCCGTCGCCGGGCAACGTGCAGATCTTGTACGTCTTGGTCATAGTGAAATCCTCTTTCAGCGAAAAACAGTTCGCAAACGATATTACCGCAAAGAAAGAAACGCCCCGAAAGGCGTTTCAAGAAATTACGTTCGAAACGAACGCTTAGGCAAGCCCCAGCACGTGGCGCGTGCGGTTCAGCAAGCCGCCTTGCTCGATGATATCGGCAATAAAGGGCGGGAAAGGCTGAGCCGTAAAGCTTTCACCCGTGGTTTCGTCGGTAATGGTACCGGTTTCGGTATCAACGCTAACAACATCGCCATTCTTGATAGCATCTACCGCTTCGGAGCATTCAAGAATAGCAAGCCCCGTGTTGATAGAGTTGCGATAGAAGATGCGAGCAAAGCTCTTGGCAATAACAGCATCTACGCCCGCAGCCTTGATGGCGATAGGTGCATGCTCGCGCGAAGAGCCGCAACCAAAGTTTTCTTCGGCAACAATGATGTCACCGGACTTTACGTTGTTGACGAACTCGACATCCAAATCCTCCAAGCAGTGCTTGGCAAGTTCAGAAGGCTCGGAAGTGGTGAGGTAGCGAGCTGGGATAATAACGTCGGTATCAATATCGCGACCGTAGCGATGAACTGTTCCCTTAAATTGCATTGCGCTTCTCCTAATTAATCAAGATCTTCAGGAAGACCGATATGACCCAGCACAGCGCTGGCAGCAGCAACTGCCGGCGAAGAGAGGTACACCTCGCTGGTGGGATCACCCATGCGGCCTACGAAGTTGCGGTTGGTGGTTGCGATAGAACGCTCGCCAGCGGCAAGAATACCCATGTAGCCACCCAGGCAAGGACCGCACGTAGGAGTGGAGACTGCGCAGTTGGCGTCCAGGAAGATATCCATCAGGCCTTCCTTAATGCACTGACGGTAAACCTGTTGCGTTGCAGGGATGATGACGCAACGAACATCACGATGAACCTTATGACCCTTCAGCACAGCGGCGGCCTGACGCATATCTTCGATGCGGCCGTTAGTGCAAGAGCCGATAACGGACTGCTGGATAACGATATCACGAGCCTCGGACGCAGGACGCGTGTTAGAGGGCAAGTGCGGGAAAGCAACTGTAGGAACGATATCCTGCGCGTCGATGTTGTACACCTTCGCATATACCGCATCGGGGTCAGAGTGGTACTCGGTATAGGGGCGCTCGGTGCGGCCGTCCATGTACTTGCGAGTAACATCGTCGACAGGAATAAGGCCAGCTTTGCCGCCCGCCTCGATAGCCATGTTGGAAATGGAAAGGCGCTCGTCCATGGTAAGGCCTTCAATGGCGCTTCCACGGAATTCCATTGCCTGGTACAGAGCGCCATCTACGCCAATCATACCGATAATATGAAGAATGATGTCCTTACCGGTAACACCAGGGCGAAGCTCGCCTTCAACGTTGAACAGCAGGCTTTCAGGAACCTTAAACCATGCTTTGCCGGTGGCATAGCCCACAGCAGCATCGGTAGAACCAACGCCAGTGGAGAATGCGCCCAACGCACCATAGGTGCAGGTATGGCTATCAGCGCCAATGATGAGGTCGCCAGCGCCTACAACGCCCTGCTCAGGTAGGAGTGCGTGCTCTACACCCATGCAACCCACTTCGTAGTAATGGGTGATACCCTGCTCACGGGCAAAATCGCGCGTCATCTTGGCTTGTTCGGCGCTCTTAATGTCCTTGTTGGGTACGTAGTGGTCGGGAACCAAAGCGATCTTGGTAGGATCAAAAACCTTCTCTACGCCGATCTTCTTGAATTCCTTAATGGCGATGGGTGCGGTAACGTCGTTGGAAAGAACGAGGTCAAGGTTGCACTCGATCAATTGGCCGGGAACCACTTCCTCGAGCCCCGCATGGGCTGCAAGGATCTTCTCTGCCATGGTCATAGGACGTGGCATACGCTCTCCTTCATCAATACCTACTGCTAAGTTTTCAGATTATATCACCCCTACTTACAGAACGAGGCCCGCCAAAGCGAGCCTCGCGCGATCTTAACCAACCTTTAACTTGACCCTAGTTCCTCTTTAGGGTACGAATCATTTTCACATGGCGATACACATTCGATATGTCGAAGCCTACCGCGCAGGCAAACAGAATCAGGGCAATTATCCCAATGGTGGCGTCTCCCCCTGGCGTGAAGATGAGCGCCAACATCACGAAAGGCACGAGCAGGACAAGGGAAAGGAAATTCAGACGCTTCCAGATTCCCTGGCCAATGGAGATGATGGTGTACAGATACAAGCCCGTTGCTGGAGCGCTCAGCAAAAACGACAGCGCCAAAATAACAAGTTTCGCGACAATAAGCTCAATATCCAGCCGCAAATCGGCTTTTGCTTCCTGGACCAGTTCTTCTGCTGTGGGGGCATTCGAAAAGAATGAACTGAAATCGAACACTGTTCCCTTAAAGGGATTCGACGAATTGGCAAAAGGGTTGCCACCCCACTGGTTGCCTTGGTAGGAACGTCCCCCTGCCCCGTTGGAGCCTGAATCGCCCGCATGCGCACCACCCATGTCGAAGGGATCGGTCCACGAAAACGGGTTCGCACCGAACGGATTCCCTTGGAAGGGATTGCCCCCTGTGCTGGTGTACGTTGTTTTGTTTCCGTTTTCATCCCATGTGGTCCAAACAAACGATTCAGTAAACGGCCATCCTTCAAATGGATTGCCTTGGGCATTCTGAGGACGACCCGCAGAAGGGTTGTAGGAAAACGGCGCCCCATAAGGAGTTCCCGAGGTGCTGTACTCAGGATCCCACGAATGGTTCAGAAGCACATCACGCGCCTCGTTAATGAGTTTCGTTTTTTCTTCAGCCTTAGCTCGCGCCTGTTCATCCTGCCCGAACTTGTCGGGATGGTTCTCAATGATCAGTTTGCGATGCGCTTTCTTGATGTCTTCTTCCGAAGCGCCCTGCGCAAGACCAAGGGTATTAAGTGCCTCTGACTTCTTCATGGCTAGAACATGATGCTATCGAACGAACGCTTAGGTACGTAGTGCACCTGGTTTTCATCGCGATAGTACTTCACATCGTCATCTTCCATATCAACGATGCATACTTCTTCGCAAGGCTTGCCCAAAGCAAGCACCAACACCGGTTCAAGGTTTTCGGGCATCTCCAGGATTTCTTTGAGCTCTTGTTTCTTGAAGGACATGATCATGCAACCGCCAAAGCCTTCTTCTGTAGATGCAAGCATAATGGTTTGCGCGCAGATGCCCATGTCAATCTGAGCGGCCTGAACCGAAGAGACCTCAGTGTCGACCGCCATTACGATGTAACCAGTTGGGCGTTCTTTTTCTTCAGGGCCCTCCCAATCGGTAAGGTAGCCAGCCCATGCAAGCGTCTCGTACACCTTCGCGCACATTTCCCTATCGGAAACAATGCGATAGCGCAAAGGCTGCAAGTTCTTGGCACTAGCGGTGTAACGCGTATTGTCGACCCACTTCTTCATGTGACCTTCAGGCACGCGGTAGATGCTACGGAATCTACGGTAACTGCGGGTAGTATGCGAAAGATGCTCGATAAAACTGGGCATGGAATTCCTCTCAATTTAAAAATGACAATTTTCATTACGCTTCTTCAAGTTCCGGCTCATCGGGCGAAGAGGCTTGTTCCCCCTTGCCCGACTGCAGATCTTCATCGAAGTTGTTTTTCCTTACGGCACTGGGGCGAAGCGCATCACGCTGCGCTTTGTGCTCGGCAGCTTCACGCCCCAACTCCGCACGAACGCGCTGACGGTTGAAGTTGTTGTCGGGGAGCTTTTCCTTCTTTTCCCTTTTAGGACGAAAGGTCTTGGTGGTCTGAATAAGGATTGCACCAATAAGGAAGGGCATCCAGAACACGATGCCACGGTAGACCAAGCCAATTGCCATACCAGCAGTTGCCGAAGCGCCAAAAGCAGTAAAGGCAACAGTGACCGCCGCCTCAACAACACCAACGCCCTGCGGCGTAAACGAAACCATAGCAAACAGGGTTGCAACCACATAGCCGCACACCAACGACTCGGGAACAGCAACACCAAACGCATAGCCAACCAAACAAAACGCAGAAAGCTCGCAGCAGCTTGCAATAAGAGAGCAACCCCATGCCTTCAATGTGGTTTTAGGATTCTGCACGATGAGCTTCGCCGCACTGGAAAACGACCCCACCGTTTTTTCCACCCAAGGAGCCATCGGGTCTTTGTGGAAACGAACCAAGACCTTGTTGATGAAACGGGCAATGGGGATAAGGATCCGAACAACCAGATCGGGGTTCTTATGACCCAAAACCATGACAGAGATCATGGCTCCCACCAAAACGATTACCACCAAACCGAACAACAGCCAGATGGGAGATAACCCTACGGTTAACGCAAGGATGGAAAACCCGATAATCATAATGGTGGCAAAAGCGGAATCTACCGTAATCTGCATAAGCAATGCTGCAGAAGTTGCCTTACCTGGTTCGATGCCGCGCCTTCGAGCATCGTCAACCACCAAGGTGGTACCAGCAAGGTTCAGGGAAGGAACCACCGTGTTAAGGAAGAACGTGCCAAATACCAGAGGCAACGTATGCTTTGGATGCATGGTTTCATTCACTGCTTGGAAAGAAAAGCTGTACGCAAAACTCTGAGAAATGTATTTACAAAGCTGCGTAAGAATAGCAATGACCAGGGGAATCATAGCACCCTGCGCCATAGTGGCCGCCAGTTCATTGATCTGATCGCCACGGAGGAAGACGAAGGCCAGCACGACGATGATGACCAAGCCGCCCATAAGATTTCGAATATTGAACTTCACTGCTGGGAGGACCTTTTTTCTGTGTTTCAGTAGGAAGATTGTTTTTGAGTATATCAGAGCACCTGCCGCAGACCCACGCATCCCATAAAACAGGCACGTAGATGGGGTTGGGCAGGCACAATACGCGCCGAGACGGCCTACTGCCCGAAACAAAAACGAGCGCAACAAGGCTCAGCAAAACGCTGATGGCGCTGAAAACTTGGATAACCCGCATGAAGCCCAGCTTGCTGTTGCTGTCGCAAGCTTGCCATACCCCACCCCTCTTGCAAAATGTATTCGATTGCTTCTTCGGAACAGTATATATGTATGGCCAGCATTGATTGCCGCAAGCGATGCTGGAACAGGCCGCAGGCAGAGGGAGGGTGACACGGTTCGGGCCGGGAACCTAGCTGCAAGAATAAACTAAACGAAAGAGATCTCCAGTCGTCTGCCCAAACCATGTGCTATCTTGCTTAGCGTTGCCACCGAAGGGTTCCCATTGCCGTTTTCGAGCCGACAAAGATTTGCGGGCTTCATCCCACAAGCCTCCGCAAGTTCCACCTGAGTCATGCCTTCGGCCATGCGTGCTTCTACTATTTTCCTCATAACCTGGCGCTCGTCGGCCTGAGCATCCCACTCCCGTTTGAAGTCGCAATCTTCCATACGGCTATTAAGATGATCCCTGAAATCACTCATTCCTTCTCCTCCAATCCAGTCTCATGCGCTTTGTCCTTTCGATTTCCTTCGCTGGGGTCTTTTGCGTTTTCTTGATGAATCCGTTCGTCAGAACAATCGTCTTCCCAACAACAAAGAAATACAGAATGCGCGTTATGTTGTTGCCTTGTACGGTTCTGAGTTCGAAAATGCCATCGTCCAGATGCTTTGCCAATGGCATTCCAAGCATTGGGCCATATTCTTCAAGAAGCTCAAGCCGGCCAAATACCTTCGCTTGCATTTTGCAGTCAAGTGCATCGATAAACTCTTGAACTGGCTTCCTGCCCTCTTCGTCCGCATAATACTGGATTTCCTGCATTGGCTATTCTTACCCAATTAAATTATCAAACATGATAATTTAATTCAAGCTGCAGAGCTTTTATTGCTGATGCATCCAATATATCGAACATTTGTACGTATTACAACATAAGAAGTTTAGAGACAAAACTCTCCTTTACCGATTGCTGCTATCGGTTGCTATAACGTTCTTATTGGAAGCCGGCCACGAGCCGCATGCCGGCGCCTAATTCAAGAAGAATGCAAAGGGACAAAGCATGATTTTCTACTTCACCGCTACGGGCAACTGCTGCTACGTTGCTGAACAGCTTGATAGCGATGCGTGCAGCATCCCGCGGGAAATGCAACGCGAAGGCGAACTGGCCTACCAGGACGAGGCCATTGGCATCGTGTACCCCATTTACAGCCACATGATGCCCGACATGGTGCGCCGCTTCGTTGAACGCGTGAAGTTCGACACTCCCTACCTTTACCTGGTGCTTACGTACGGATGCCGCCATGCCAGTGCCATCGAGCTTGGCGTTAGGGAAATGGAGCGGAATGGATTCAACGTAAGCTACGCTTCAACGCTGCTGATGGTGGATAACTGGCTGCCCAACTTCGATATGAACGAGCAGCGCAAGATGCTGTCCCAGAAGCACGTTGAGGAAAACCTGGCCCGCATTAGCGCAGGCGTTGCGGACCGCAAAGAATGGATAGAGCAGGTAACCGAAGAAGACCGTGCGGCCCATGCGCAGTTCCTAAGCCGCGGGCTGAGCTTCGAGCCTGCCGAGCTGCAGGGCTTTCTTGCGATAGATGCCGAACGCTGCAACGGCTGCGGCATTTGCTCGCACGTCTGCCCCGCAGGCTGAATAGCGGTAGAAGAAGGAAAGGCCGTACGCCGCGCTACGGCCGGCCAAGGTTGCAACGCGTGCCTTGCCTACATCCACGCCTGCCCCAACGGAGCCATTGCCCTGCCCATGGGCGAAGCCAACCCCCCCCAAGCCCGCTACCGTAACAAGCACATTTCACTGCAGGAGATCGTGGAGGCTAACGGGAGGGAATAAAACTACACCCGTAAGTCCACATAGCCTTTGCCTGAACGCAGCGCTTCGCGCACAAGAGCTACAGATAATTTCTAAGGTGGTTGAAATTCACACAATTAGGATTCATGTTCAATGCCGCAACGTAAAGCTTCGAGTCGGCAGTGAGCAACACCGTTTCATCGTCAACAATAGAAAGAAGAGAGCAACCCGCGATGCCCAAATATGAGTATTGGTCAAGCAGAGAGGCCTTATAGCTCGGGACGTATTCCTCCACTCGCAACGAATCACAGGGCTGAAGAAATAATTTGAGCCATTCCTTCTCACGAAAGTCATCATCATCTGAAAGCAAATCAGAACATTCCGTCACCACATTCGGAGTGACAACCACCTGTTTGAATCCGCTTATAAAATCGATAGCAGCCTGGTAATCTTCGGGCATGTATTCCTTTACCCGCCTCTTTCTGCCCAAAGAGGTTATATCAATTGCACCAAAAGCAAGAACAATCAGGATATTGGCATCAAGGGCAACCCTGTCAGCCATAAAAGACCACTTCACCGGTTTTGTCACTTATCAACACATGCTTGTATGTTCGATTGTCTTTGACATTGCCCGCAAGCCCCATCAGCGGAGACGCAGTTGCTTGATCCCACTTTCGGGTGAATCCAACTTCAATATCCCATTCATCCTTCTTCTCGTCGAAATGGGTACCCTCGACAGCAAAACGGATATCCCGAAGCAGTGCTTCAGCTTTCACCGGCTTAGTGCCACCAGCAGACATAGATTCAAGGTCAATAACATACGCTGCCGCTTTCTTAACCGCTTCCTTAACGTCCATAATCAGCATAATCCTTACAGATGGGTGGATATATAATCATGATGGTATTACTATAGAACATATGTTCTATTTACACAAGAGCTATACTGGGGTGAGAGGTACCTCGTTTTAGGGCAAATGTCTTTTCAGCTAAATCAAAAAATCATTCTTCTTGAAAGCCATCGGTCCCGTCAACGGGATGGTAGAGCAGTACCAGGAATTCCTGGCGAAAGCAAAAGATGCAAACAGAATTGAAATCTTGATGTCGTGGCATGGAGCGCAAGTCCACAGCACCATCACGTTCCCACCCTCCTTCAAACAGCAATGAGCAACAACTAACAAGGACAATTAAAACGTCTTCCGCAATAAACCTAGCCATCAGGCCATCGCCGCCGCAATAAGATCGGCCCCATTAGTGAAACAACCCTCTTTACCTTAGAAACGCATCGCCTTCCCGGATAGCTTCAAGGCTTTCAACATTGGGATCATTGCAAACGGACTCCTGCGAGGCAAAAAGCTCCCCCTCCCGAGCAGCAGGCAAAGTACCAGCGAAGGGTTTCTCTCCATCAACATCGGTCAACACGGTATTCACAGCAGACTCCTAACAATAGAAACCCATGGCATAGTTCGACCCGACAAAATCTAATTTCGAAAAGCGGTTCCGCATTGCTGAAATCGTTTACGTCTACGTTAACGATTTCAGCATGGAAAAAGACTGCGATTCCCGGGGATTCAGCTTGCGAATTGCAGACCGCAAAAGGAAGACCAACTTATTACGTATTCCCTTTCAGCAAACCACGAGAATACACAGTGCACCATTATCTAGCTACGAAAGAAGGCAAAGCGTGCGGGAATACGTTGAGAAAATGCTATACGCGAAAGTGGAGAGCAAGGCCATCGATGCCTCGGGGATCCCCCTCTACCTAAGGGGGCTGTACTCTCTGGAGCAGTGGGCCATCTTCGGGTAGGAGGGCAGGCGGCCAGGCCGTCGACGAGAAGAGCGTGAAGAAGCACCGCAACGACGTCTGCCGCCTCGCCATGTTGCTCGCAGGCGGCGAACACCCCGCCATGAGCAAGGGCATCCGCGCTGACATGCAGCGGTTCATGGAAGCCTATGAGTCGGACCCCGTTGACCCCAAAGCGCTCAAGATCAAAGGTGTCGGAGCGCAGCAGGTCGTCGAGGTGACGGGAACGTCTACCTGCAGTAAAGCAGTGCCCGACTGCATACCACCAGTGTTCTCGGCCACCCTGGGCTGCTCCGGGATGCACCGGTTCGTCTGCTCCAAGGGCAGGACCAGGGACGAGCTCCTCTCGTGCTGGCTCGCCGCCATATCGTTCTACGGCGGCGTGCCCGAGGAGTGGGCTGCCGACAACATGTCGGCGATAGTGACCTTCGACGGGCGGCGGCGCGTGAAGAGCGACAGGGTCCCGCGCTTCGCCAGGGAGGCGGGGTTCGAGCTCTGCCTCTGCAAGTTGAGCTATTTGTCTTCTGGAGTTTGGGCCTCAAGGCTTTTACAGCTCATGCCCACCTTCATTGGCGATGAACCAGCTCCGAAAAGCTGCCTTCAAATCGGATAGAAAATCGTCCCATTGGGACATTTTCCCAATGGGACGATTCTTTGTATCAACGTCGACGCATACATAAATCCAGCCATCGAAAACGATGCAGCCCCCATAACCGCCACGCATGGCCGTCCAGTCCAATATTCGCAAGATCACGCCTATAGGCAGGAGGCACCGACGCCTCCCCCCATTCCTTCCTCGCCGAGGGGCCGAGGGCTAGTCGAGCCTTATCGGCCCCTCGGGCCTCTTCCTCCCCGAACAGTACTGGCAGTAGCCCGGCTTGGCCCTCGCCCTGTCGCGGACGGCCATCCGATAGACGCGGCCGCACTCGCCGCGCCACCATGCGGGCTTGCGGCTTACGGCCTGCACGCCGGTGGGCTTCAAGCGCTTGCTCATGCGCGGGTGCCACATCGCCGCTATGCCGGGGTGCGCGGTGGCCAGGTCGTTGTAGCCGCGCAGCAGCTTGCGGTTCTTGCAGTACGGGCAGCTGTCGTCAACGCGCATGGAGCGCATGCTCACCTTCTCGCGCCACAGGTCAAGGTCGACCCACTCGTCGAATGCGATGGAGTCACGGTTGCGACGCGTCTGCCAATAGCAGGTGAGGCCGGGTTTGACCAGCAACCTTTGGCGCTGGTAGTCGTCGTAAGTCGCAACCTCAGCTGGCAATGCGGGACGCGGGCCCACGATGCTCATATCCGCGCGTAGGACATTGACGAACTGTGGCAGCTCGTCGAGCGACAATTTGCGCAGCCACTTGCCAACACGGGTGATGCGCGGGTCCTCGGCGATCTTGAACACCGGGCCGGTCTTCTCGTTGAGCTCCCTAAGTTCGGCGAGCTTTTCCTCGGCATCCACACACATGCTGCGGAACTTCAGCATCCGGAAGGTTCTACCGTCCTTGCCAACTCGCTCCTGACTGAAGAACACGGGGCCCTTCGGATCGTCGACCTTGATGAGGATCGCGATGATGGCGAACAGCCAGCAGAACATGACGAGAACCGCCGCGCTAAAAACGATGTCGAACGCACGCTTGACAAAGCGGTACGCCACCCTGTCCTCGATGCCGGTGACTGGCGCGCTCCCAAGCTCTTCCTTGAGGCGCCTTGCGCGCTCGAAGCTTTCGGTTGAGCCCCCGCCGCCATTGATGTCGTACGCGAAACCACTACGAACAGTTTTACGCTCCAAGGCACCGCTGTCCGCCGTCGCTCGGCTGGCTTTGCCTGACGACGATTCCCGCATGCCGGACCTCGCCTGCGCGGGCTCGCAAACGGTCGTGAAATCACTGGCCACTATGCGCACACCGCCTTAAAAACGGGTTTTGCAAGAAATTGCCCTCCCATGCTGCCAACGCGTTTACAATTGAACCCAGAGATGCGGCGTTTTCTTTGTTCGTGCTAGATTTGGCGGGAAGCGCGAACGCACCCATGGATTTCTCAGAGAACTCCGGGCGCGTTTTTAATATGCGCAAAGGGATATCGCCCTTCAGCGCGTTCACGAATTGCGGAAGCTCGTCCAGGCTCAGCTTGCGCAGCCACTTGCCCACGCGGGTGATACGCGGGTCCTCGGCGATCTTGAACACTGGGCCGGTCTTCTCGTTGAGCTCCCTGAGCTCGGCGAGCCTGTCCTCGGCATCCACGCACATGCTGCGGAACTTGTACATGTTGAATTCTTTGCCATCCTTACCAACGCGCTTCTGCTTGAAAAAGACGGGGCCCTTGGGATCGTCGATTTTGATGGCGATGGCCACGATTACGAACAACCAGCTAAAAGATACGAGAACAAAGGCGCTGAAGACTATGTCGAACGCTCGCTTTGTGAAGCGGTAACCCAACCGGCTCTTCTGCAGGCGCCGCACGGCCTCAGAAACCTCTGGGTCTTCCCCGTGCTTGCCAGCCGTCATCTTCCCTGCTTTGAAACCTACCCGGAGCACGACCGGTGCCGACGTGGTGCGAGCTACCTGGGCATCATCCACGGCCACCGCACTTGAATCTGACCGAACGGCCTCGCCATCTTGGCTAATAGCCTTCCTAGCGAAACCCGAAGCTATCTCCCTATCAAACGAAGCACCTTGCATTGACGAACTGTTCAAGCTACGCAGGTTCATCTACTAGCTCCTATGCTCCGCCACGCGGTACTCGTTGCAGATTTGGCCGCCATCTTCGCCGTAGAGGACCACTACTTCGATGTAGCCCTCGTCGCGGAGCTTCCGTACAGCACGATCGATAGTGCGTACGCAACATTCCATGTGCTGGGCTAATTCATTTTTGGTAAGGCGTACGCTGCCGTTTTCCATGCATTGGGAAACGATGAAGCCAAGCAAGCGCTCCTGCGCAGGAGTAAGTACGGGCTTCTTCTGCGTTTCAGTTATTTGGTTTTCAACGTTTTTGGACAATTTCCAATCCAACCTTCACAGTTTTAATTCGTCCTAGAATATTCAGATCGATGTAGGCCAGGCGCTTATGCCTGTCCACCTTGGCAACTAGGGCTTCATATCCTTGAAGCGGGCCCTTCAACACCCTAATCTGGTCGCCTTCGATGATTCCCTCGCTCATTTTCATAACGTGGTCTTCATCACCTACGAATGCGCTGATCAGCGTTTTTTCCTCATTAGAAAGTGGGATGAACTTCTTTTTGCCTGTTTCGGTTTCGCCTGAAAGGAGTTTTGTCATAGTTGTTACCTTGTTCAGTTCTTGGCGAAATGAATCGGGTGTTTTGGTATCTACGAATACGTACCCTGGGAAAAGGACTTCCCTTCGGGTTTTCCAAGCCCCGAAATAGCGTTTGCGAATTTCGTATTTGGGAACGAAAACGGTTTTGAACGTTTCGTTACTTGCCTGTTTTTGGATTTTCAGCACTGCGGCATCTTCTTGACCGCCGATCACTTGCACTACATACCACATGGGAACCTCCTTTCGTCGTGTGGGTTGGGAGGGTGCTCCAATGGAGACAGGCATTTTTGGCATGTTTCATTGCTGCTGTTTGCTGAACAAAACATGCTTGATTACTTCAGCTGAGGCTTTATTCCTTTTGCCAAGAGAGCCAGCCCCCCATTGGAGCACCTGCTGGCTTGCTCTTCTTCGCACAAAAACCTGTCTTGTTTGAGCGAATGACGTAAAGAACAGGATCTGGGCATGGCTTCGCCATTGCGTTTTCGCGGGGTGCTTTCTGATGATTTCAAGCTGCTAACGAAACGCGCTTCTAGCGACGATTCCGCGCACTCTTGGATTTGTTAAGCCAAATGGCTTGAAGGAAGGCTGCTGTATCTACCCTTGACAGCCTTTTTCAAGGCATTTGTTATATGTGGGTGGTCCAATGGGGACTGGCATTTTTGGCGCATTCGCTGCTGCTGCAAGCCAGAAAAAGATGCTTGCCTTTTCCAGCTGATGCTTTTTCCTTCTTGCCAAAAGAGCCAGTCCCCATTGGACCACCTGCTGGAAACGTTACAGGCGGGCATGTTTGCCGCGGGTTCGGAATTTATGCCTTGCTTGTTGGTAGAAGCCGTAGTGGGCTACATTGTGAGCATCGCTAGCAATGTAGGTGTAGAGGTTTTCTTCGAACAAGCGCTTGGCGGGCTTCTTTTCCGCCCCTGTACGGCCACCCACTATGAAATCGGCTGAAGCTTGCAATTTGCAGCCCATTTCAACCAGGTTGTAGGCAATTTCAACATTCTCTTGAATGGCCTTGTAACGCTCTGGATGGGCAATAATCACATCCAACCCCACGCTTTGCAGCTGGTAAATGGTGCTTTCGTACTCCCTGAAGTGGTATTCCGTAGCCCGCGTGGAAAGCTCCAGCAAAAACTCGTTACTTCTCTGAAAAGTCAACTTCGGCGCCCATTCAATACCCAAGTCCATCAGCTTTGCATGATTGACTTCAAAACCCATGGTTAAGGGAAAACCATTTGCATGCTGCTCCAACAAACGAAAAGCTTCCCACATGGCATCGAAATCGAAGTACGGGTCGCGGCAATGGGGCGTGCACACTATGGAAGTAATGCCCACTTGCTTTGCTGCTTCCAGCATTTCAAGCGATTCCTGCAGGTTATGCGCGCCATCGTCTACCCCAGGCAGTATGTGGCAGTGCATGTCGCGCATTTATCTGCCGCCCCTTTGGTTAGCGCCAGCAGAACGGCCTGTAACCCGTGGAGTATTCGAACGACCAGGCATCTGCGGAGCATTCGCCCTATCTTCCGGCTTCGCTCGCTTACCGTCCTGCGTGTAATAGGCGTAGTAATATTCGCTGCCCGTACCCTTACAGAAGGTTGCGCATGTGCCAATTACGTTAGCGTCAGCCTTTTTCAGCTGCTCGTAAGCATCTTGTAATTCCGCACGTTTAGTAAAGCCTGGCTTAACTATCAATACCGTTCCGTCCACCAACGTGGAAAGAATGGCAGCGTCCACGAACGTGCCTACCGGAGGCGTATCGTAAATCACGTAATCAAAGCGATCTTCCAGTTCACGCGTTAGATACGCATAGCTCTTTGAAGAAATAATGTCCGCCGGGTTCGGGATGTTCGGTTCGGAGTCCAGCAAATACAAATCATGCACCTTGGTAGGTACTACCGCCTGCTCGATTGTTGCAGCATCAGTAAGTACCGAATACACACCTGCTTGGGCGCGAACACCCAAAGCGTTTGCCAAGCTTCGGCGGCGCATATCCGCTTCTACCAAAAGCGTTTTCTTGCCAGAAGTGGCAATGGCTTTTGCCAGCTCTATTGAAGTGGTACTTTTGCCTTCACCGGGCACAGAGCTCGTCATAACAATAGTGCGCAGCGGACAGTCGGGCGACATAAAGCGGATGTTCGCAAACAGCGTCTTCGCCGCGTTTTGAACCTCCTGCATGTTGGAGGATGCCTTTCTCTTCTTTGCCATGGGTACCCTCCTTTACTTGATTACGGGGATTCGGCCAATAACCGGAACGGACAACAGCTCTTCCAGTTCGTCGGCATTGCGTACACGGGTGTTCGCCATGTCCATAAGGACCACTGCCGCAATGGCAATGAACAAGCCAGCCAGGAAACCTACAGCCGTGTACATAATGCGGTTGGGACCGGAAGGAGCGCTGGCTTCAACGGCTTTGTCGATAACGTTGATGCTTTTAATGTCCATAACCTCGCGCGCAACACTATCGGCGGTTTCCGCCAAACCGTTTGCCACAATGGCCGTGGTTTGAGCCGATTTGCCCGTTACCGAAACAGTGATAACGCGCGTGGTGGTTTCGCTGGATACCCTAACGTCGTAGCCCTTCAAGCTATCCATCTGCAGCTTCGATGCCGTATCAGATTCAATACGATCACTTTTGATAAGCGTGGCTACGTCGTTGGTAAGCATCTGGCTTGCCGTAAGGTCGGTGCTGGTAAGCACCGAAGTATTCTCATTGGCGCGTGTAAGCACGTACATAGAAACCGTAGAAGTGTAGGTGTTCGGTAAAAACGCCCAAGAAAACACTGCCGTTGCCAGTGCGCATGCAATGGGGAGTGAAATTACCAACTTCAAATGCTTCTTAAGAAGCGCGAACAATTCTAGGAGCGTCATTATCGAGCCGTTCCTCCTGTAGTGTCAGAGCTTGCGGAAAGAGAACTTTGACCAGCTGCTACCTGGTCTACCGTGCTTGGGTCTTTACCTTGGTTAACAAGGCCCATCATTTCGTCCCATTTGTCTTGCACGGTAATGGTGTAGGAAACACCATCGATGGTCTGCGTAGTGGAAGGCACGGTTGCCGAATAGAACGTTACGCCCGTGCTTTGGAATTGCTGAGCCAAGGAAGCAATGTCTGAAACGGAAAGATCGGTGGTTACACAGCCGGCCAATTCCTGAATGGTGCCCGGCAACTCTGTGGGCTGCTGATCAAGCACCTGCTTAACGATGGCCTGCGCTACCAGCTTTTGATTGTCAGCGCGTTGGAAATCGCCACGGGTATAGCCGTAACGTTCACGAGCGAAGGCCAAAGCCTGGCTGCCGTTCAACAGCTGATAACCAGAGTTCAGCTTTTGACCTGTATTGCTAGCACCAGTTTGATTGTTGGAAACGGGAACATCTACCCAAACGCCGCCCAGGTCGTCTACCAACTGTTCCAACTCATCGAAATGGACTTCGGCATAATGAGAAATGGGCACACCGGCGAACTGAGATACCGCCGTTACGGCACCGGCTGCCCCACCGAAAGCGTAAGCGGCGTTGATCTTCTGAGTGCCGTGGCCTTCAATTTCAACCTTAGTATCGCGCGGGATGGAAACCATGGTAATTTTGCCTTTAGTAGGATCTACGCGCAAAAGAATCATCACGTCGGAACGGGATGTTGCGTCGTTGACGCGAGCATCGGAGCCAAGCACCAGCATATAGAACGCTTGGCTTTTATCCTCTACCGGGTTGGTTTTCAGCATGGCAGCCCTCATGCTGTCTTTGTCTTCCTGGCTTTTGAAACCCATAGCTGAATCAAGGGAATGCAGGTACAGCGCGAATGCACCGCTTACAATGGCGAAGATGGCAACAAGAACGCCCAAAACAGCAAGGGCTCGGTTGCGTGCTTTATGAGATTTGCGCTTCTTACGAATGCGCGTTAATTCACTATTGGAATTTAGGCTTTGGTGGTCCTGAAAGCTTGACTGCTTAGAAGCGCGCCCCCCCCGCTAGGTTATTTTGGCTTGAAGCACTGTTCAGCGAATCTTTGTTCTTGTCGTGCAACACGCTTTGTAACCCCCTTGCCACCTAAACGGGAACGAACCTGCTGAAACCAAATGGTTTGGCAGGGCTCATTCATTTCGATTTTGCGGCATGCTCTTACCGCTTAATGTTTTAGCAGAAGCTATATTAGCGCCTTTACCTGGTGTCTTTCAACCAAAATTGGCAGTTCCCATCCATCCGAATTTTCCGAATGCATCCGGAAAACCTAATGGTGTCGGGGGAATTGGCTTTCTTTTCCAGTACAAAGTTGCAACATATTCGCTTTTGAATTGCCCCCCCCCCGAGCAAAATTCGGCATTTTGGGAGGTGGGACATGTGTTGGTGTTGTTCGCTTCGAATGGGGTGTACCCGCCCTTTTGGTTAATGGACGCGTGAAAGCGTTTTCTTTGCTGGGGAATTTACGCAGTGATTAATTGCGCAAAAATGTTGTCGCCGAACATTTGTTGCACCACATTCAAAAGGGCGATATGAAAGTCCAGGCATGCGCCAGTAAATCAGCGAGCGGGATTCTGGCGAGTGCAGGAAGCTTGAGTAAACATGCCAGTGGCATGTCTAGTTCAAAACTATGCGCCCGAGCGGGTGCATCCTGCTCGACAAAATCGAGCAGGATTGGCTGGCCTTTTCCCCGCCCCGACCGATTGAAAGCTTCCTGTACCGCTAGAATCCCGCGCAGCGTCATTGCGTTTCGCGAGAACGTACGCTGGCCGTAGGCCAGCGTAACTGCTAGTGACGGAAGTGACGGTGACCAGTGAACACCATGGCAATGCCGTGCTCATCGCACGCTTCAATAACCTCTTTGTCACGGATGGAACCGCCGGGTTGGATAATGGCCTTGACGCCATAGCCTGCCAACGTATCAACGTTATCGCGGAACGGGAAGAACGCATCGGATGCGCATACCAGGCCTTCTGCGGGAACACCCATGCGTTCGCACGCCTCATGCGCACGTTCGCAAGCGAGCTTCGCAGAGTCAACACGGTTAGGCTGACCAGGACCCATGCCAATCCCAGCATGATCCTTCGAAACCAAAATCGCATTAGACTTAACGCCCTTGCAAACCTTCCAGGCAAAGAGCATTTCATGCAATTCGTCTTCAGTGGGCTTCTTCTTAGTAGGCACCGTGAACTCTGCAGGATCCTCATCCACGCGATCTACCTGCTGACAAAGCATACCGCCATCAACAGAACGGAATTCAATAGCCGCAGGAGCATCTACCCCTCCAGTCTCCAGAACGCGCAGGTTCTTCTTCTGCTGAAGCAGCTCAAGAGCAGCTGACTCATACGAAGGAGCAATGAGTACCTCTACGAACTGCTTGTTCTCATTGATATGCTCAACCAATTCGAGAGTGACCTCGGCATTAACGGCGATGATACCGCCAAAAGCGCTCTTCGGGTCACAAGCAAACGCCTTGTCGTAAGCCGTAGCAACATCGGCTGCGGTTGCGGAACCGCAGGGATTCTGATGCTTCAGGATCACAACAGCGGGCTCGTCAAACTCACGAGCGAGCGTCCAACATGCATCGGTGTCGAGGATGTTGTTGTAAGAGAGTTCTTTGCCATTGAGCTGCTTAGCGTTAACCAGAGAATGCGGCGTAGCAAACTCAGGAACGCGGTAGAACGCAGCGCTCTGGTGTGGGTTCTCGCCATAACGAAGACCCTGCTGCTTAACGAGGTCAACAGAAAGAGCCTCAGGGAACAGCTCGTTTACCTCGCCCAACTGGTTGCCGAGCCATGCAGCGATAGCGCCGTCGTAAGCGTTGGTAGTCTGGAACACGCGAAGAGCAAGCTGGGTACGCGTTGCGAGTGTGGTTGCGCCATCGTTTGCACGCATTTCAGCAAGAATGCTTCCATAGCTTGCAGGATCGGTAACAACGGCAACACTTGCAAAATTCTTTGCAGCAGAACGCAGCATAGAAGGGCCACCGATGTCGATGTTTTCAATACAGGTACCGAAATCGGCTCCGGACTCTACCGTTTTCTCGAATGCGTAAAGGTTTACCACCACCATGTCGATCATCTCGATGCCGTGCTCAGCAGCCTGAGCCATATGCTCGGGGTTGTCGCGCTTAGCAAGAAGACCGCCATGAACTGCCGGGTGAAGCGTCTTCACGCGACCATCCATCATCTCTGGGAATTGGGTTACCTCATCGATGGGGGTAACGGGAATGCCCGCCTCCGCAATAACGCGAGCCGTGCCACCCGTAGAGATGATCTGCGCACCGAACTCTTCGGACAGAGCACGAGCGAATTCCACTACACCCGTCTTGTCCGTTACCGACATAAGAACACGCTTTACCTTAGGATCTGCCACCTGGTACCGCCTTTCCGAATTGTCTGGCTATTGATATTCGTTACGTTCATCATAGCAGCGCCAGCCAAACGCAAACCTTCGAAAGTGAAAATGCCCGCCCAGCGGGCAGTACTGTTAGTTAGCTTGAAATGTGCACCTTACGCGTTTCAGGGCAAACGCCTACCCGCCCTTCGGCAAGAAGCTGGATCACGTGAGGATACAGCTCATGCTCAGCCGAATGAATACGCTCTTCAAGAGCCTCGATGGGTTCACCTTCACGAACCTCAACGGGCTGCTGAGCGATAATGGGGCCCTTATCGTAATCGGCATTAGCGAAATGAACCGTAACGCCAGTTACCTTCACGCCGAAATTGTATGCATCCTCAATGGCATGCGCGCCTTTGAAAGAAGGAAGCAGAGCGGGATGAAGGTTCACCACCCTATCAGGGAAAGCGTCGAGGATTTCTGCGGTAACCATACGCATGTAACCGGCCATAACCACGTATTCAGCACCAGCTTCCTTCAGGGCGTCAGCAATACGCTGGTTAGCCGCCGAAGTGTCGGCATACGCCTCGCGATTCATCACCAAGACGGGAATTCCTGCCTTTTTGGCGCGTTCAATGCCAAAGGCATCAGGACGCGAAGAAACAACCAAGCTGATTTTCGCACTGAGCGTGCCTTCTTCAATATGGTCGATGAGCGATTGGAGGTTAGAGCCGCTACCGCTGATCAAAACGCCGATGTTCAACGGTTCTTGCACTTGAGCAGTCATGCCCTTCCTTTCGTTGCTAGGCAAGGCATCGATAAGACACCTTCATTTGTCGCTACCGCAATGAACGTGCCAATCGATGCCCCGAAGTTGGAAAAGAACCCTTCGACGTGCATCGACCGGCATCAACATAAAGCGCGATTGGTCGCTAGAGCCAATCGCGCATAATGATTACCTACTCTTCAGCAGACGGATTGTCGGCAAAGAGCTTTTCCTGATCAACATAGGCAACCTCGCCCGAGCCAGGAATGATACGGCCTACAACGGTAGGTGTTTCACCCTCGGCTTCCAGGATGTCCATAACCTGATCAACCTTGGAAGGATCAACAACGAGAACCATGCCCAAGCCCATATTGAAGGTCTTCAGGGCTTCGTGCTCATCGAGATGAGCCGCACGGCACACAAACGGGATAACCGGTGGCATGCTCCAGGTTCCCACATGAAGCTCTGCATCCATGTTTTCGGGAAGCGCACGATTCAGGTTCTCAGTAATGCCGCCACCCGTAATGTGGGCAAGGGAACGAACGGCGCCAGGGAGCTGGCGCAGAACGGAGCGAACAGGCTTCACGTAGATGCGAGTGGGCTCGAGCAGCGCGTCGAGCACGCTCTGGCCGCCCAGAGACTCCTGAGGCATACGCAGCTCATAGAGCGTCTTGCCGTCGGTAACCACCTTGCGAACCAAAGAATAGCCGTTGGAGTGAATGCCGGAGGAAGCCAGGCCGATAAGCACGTCGCCCTCCTGGACCTTAGCAGGGTCGAGCATTTCAGGACGATCTACCACGCCTACGCAAAAACCGGAAAGGTCATACTCATTGGGATCCATTACGCCAGGATGCTCAGCCATTTCGCCACCGATAAGAGCAGCGCCCGACATCTGGCAGCCATCAGCAATGCCGGAAACGATTTCGGCAACCGCTTCGCTCTTAAGCTTTCCGATGGCAATGTAATCGAGGAAGAACAGGGGCTCAGCGCCTGTTGCAAGAATGTCGTTCACGCACATGGCAACCAGGTCGATGCCCACGGTGTCATGCTTGCCAGCGAGCTTAGCCAGCTGAATCTTAGTGCCAACGCCGTCGGTACCGGAAACCAAAATCGGATCGGCCATGTTCTTCGCCACGTTGATGGAGAACAAGCCGCCGAAACCGCCGATATCGCCGCGAACCTCATCGCGGTACGTGCGATGAACCGCATCCTTGATGGCGTCTACTGCACGGGCACCCTCTGCCGTATCAACTCCCGCTTCGGCATAGGTGGTAGCGCCCTGAGCCGTCCAGCTGGGCCACTTGGTTTCATCGTTATCCATCGCGTTGACCTTAATGCGATCAGTCATAGCATCTCCTGGAACTCAAATCCCCTGTTCGGGGGCTTACAAACAACGTATTGCCATAATTCGAGGCACTATGGCATGCCTTCGAGCTGGCCGCTAATCGAGCACTGCCTTCCCTTCGGGAAGGAAGCTCTTGGCCTTCATGGTATCAGGAATATCCACAGGGTATTCGCCGGTAAAGCAAGCGTCACAGAAACCAGGGTGTTCGCACTGAATTGCCTCGTGAAGGCCCTCAACCGAAATAAACGCAAGCGAATCACAGCCGATGAAATCGCACATTTCCTGATTGGTCATGTTTGCCGCGATAAGCTGATCCTGCGTGTCGGTATCAATACCGTAGAAGCAAGGCCAACGGGTTTCAGGCGAAACAATACGCAGGTGAACTTCCTTGGCACCTGCGCTTCGCAGCATGTCAACCAGCTTCTTAGAGGTGTTGCCGCGGACGATAGAGTCGTCGATAACCACCAAACGCTGGCCTGAAATTACAGACGGGAGCGGATTCAACTTCAAGCGAATGCCAAGCTGGCGCATCTCATCGGTAGGTTGAATGAACGTACGGCCGACATAGCGATTTTTAACGATGCCGTTGCAATAAGGGATGCCGCTCTCCAAAGCGTAGCCCATAGCAGAAGGCAAACCAGAATCGGGAACGCCCACAACAAGGTCGGCATCGATCGGAGCCTCGCGCGCAAGGATACGTCCCATCTGACGGCGGGCAACGTATACGCTCTGTCCGTCCATCACGGAGTCGGGACGAGCGAAATACACGTATTCGAAAATGCAGCTAGCGCGCTTCTTGGGCTCAACGCCCATCTCGGAGATCATGCCATCTTTGCCGAAGCGGATAATCTCGCCAGGGGCAACTTCACGCATAAGCTCCGCGCCCACAATATCAAGACCACAGGTTTCGGAAGAAACAACCCATCCACGATTGTTGGGCAACTTACCTACAACCAGAGGACGAATGCCGTTTGGATCGCGGAAAGCGTAAAGATGGTCAGGGCTTGCCAGCAGCATAGCGTAAGCGCCCTTGATCATTTTCATGGCCATACGAATGCCCGCACGAAGGGAATTCGTGGTTTTGGTTACCTCGCCAATGATCTTCGCTGCTGCTTCCGAGTCGGTGCCCGCACGCAGATGAACACCGTAATCAATGATTTTCGCCTTGAGGTAATTGGTGTTCACCAACGTTCCGTTGTGGGCAAGCGCAATAAGCACTTCATCGATTGCCGAGATATGGGGCTGTGCCGCTTCCCACGAATCGACACCGCCGCTCGTGGAGTAGCGAACATGACCAATAGCCAAATCGCCCTTCAACGCAGAAAGGTCGCCTTCGGTAAATGCCTGGGTCACCAAGCCCAGATCCTTGGAAGCCATGATGGTGGCACCATCGCCAACGGCAATGCCGGCAGATTCCTGCCCACGGTGCTGCAACGCCTGCAAACCGAAGCAGGTCATGCGCGCTACATCTTCACCAGGTGCGTAAATGCCAAAAACACCGCACTCTTCTTCCATTCTGTCGGGGCGCTCTCCGGGAAACACCGACATGCTCATCTATGCAGCCTCCTCATATTTGCGATCCATGACCGCGTCCTGACTTGACGAAAGACCAGTTGTCCCCGAGGTGCTCGAGCTCAGGTAAGGGTCGTTTGCTGCCGTGGTTTCCACCACAGCGGCAAACAGCACCGCACGGCCGTCGTTTTGCGAATATTCGCAGGTAGAAAACAGCACTGACTGCTTGATATCGGTAGCGGTCAGCGCGTCCCCCTTCTGGCTTACCACGCTGCGGTTAAGCTTGTCCTGCACGTATGCCTGGTAACTTGCGTCGTTGGCAAACGACGTCTGAACGATGGCGTCGCTGCCCGTTGTCTTTACCAAAGCAAACGTTTTAAGGCGATAATTGCCCTGTGGGGTTAACACGTAGATATCGCGATGCGAATCAAAGGTATCCTGGTTCTCGAAATCGGCCAAAGAAGCAAACATCGAACCATCGTTCATGTGGTGGCCGTATAGCGCATTGTTCTGATCGGATAAGTCGCTCGCATTGGAGGCATCCAGGAAGATGGTGCCTGCCGAAGCAAGCCATCCGGTAGATCCGTCAAAAGCTTTATGCAAGTATTCCTGATTATCAGACCCTTGAACCACAGGATAATTGATGGGCGTACCAGGTACGTACACCCACGCTACGATGTCGGGGTTGATGGCACGTAAGCCGTCCCAATCAACTTTCAGGTCGGAAAGAGCAAGATTGGAATTGTCGTCCACCTCTGCATATTCTTCCAGGCCACTGTAAGCGTTTTGCTGCGCCCAGTATTGATAGCCGATAGCGCCCAAGGCAGCTAAAGCGCCCACGAACACTACAATGGAAACAATAAACACCACACGCCATATGCCGCCCTTTTTGCTTTGGCTTGCGCGCACAGCTGAACCGTAGGAATCGCGGCTGTACTGGGAAATGCTCTGGCTGGAAGGAACCTGTTGGGAACGATACGTAGCAGGCAGGGCGCTCTGAGAGCGTTGCGGAGCAGCATGGGACCCCCGCGATGGACCGCGTCTGTTTACGCCTTTTGGCATGAACCACCTTCACACATTTGGTTCTGAAACGAACTGCCATCGCAGCATGCAACGCAGCGATGTAACTAAACTATAGTAACAAAAAGAAATCCCTCATACGAAGATTCGTAAGAGGGATTTCAAACGTTCTGCCAACAGGCAGAAAAAGCAAGTGAGCGGGTTAACTATCAGCCCGCAGAAGCAACCCACAACGCACCGCGCTCGCCCGCTCCGTCAACTCTTCGAGCAAGGCTGGGGCAGACCATTAATGCCAAAGCGGCATCCTGGCAGCAATCGCAGCTCTATACCGAGCTAGAACAGCCCCAACCGCTTTTCAATGGCCTCGTTGATGATACGCAGCGCCTTCACGCGGGCGTAATACTTATCGTCGCTTTCCAAGATTATCCAAGGTGCGTTGTGTGTAGAAGTAAGGCGGAACATGTCGTCTACCGCCGCACGATACTGGGGGTACTTGTCGCGGTTGCGCCAATCCTCTGCGGTAATCTTCCAGCGTTTCGCAGGATTGTTTTCACGCGCCTCAAAACGCCGAAGCTGTGTTTCTGGGGAAACGTCCACCCAAAACTTAAGCAGGATGGCGCCCCAATCAACCATGTCGCGCTCAAACTCGTTGATTTCCTCGTATGCGCGGCTCCATTGGTCAGTGCTGGCAAAACCCTCTACGCGCTCAACCAACACACGGCCGTACCAACTGCGATCATAAATACCTACATGACCCGCCTTCGGCAAGCGCGTCCAATAGCGCCACAGATGAGGGTGCAGCAGTTCGGGCTTCGTAGGTGCCGGACTGGGGAAAATGGTGTACGAACGCGCATCCAACGCCTGCGCCACACGCTTGATGCTGCCACCTTTTCCAGCCGCATCCCAACCTTCATACATGATCATCATGGGTACGCGCCTAATGTACATTTCCAGCTCGATACGACGAAGACGTTCCTGTTCTGCTTTCAGCTGGAGCTTGTATTCGTCGTGAGTTAGAGCAAGCGAATGATCTACCTCATCAAGCGAAGGTATATGTGCACTAGGGATAAAGCGCGTCATCGTGGGCGCATGAGCGCTCATCGCTGCGGCCTCATGTTCTGCCTGCAAGCGCAGAAGCTGATTTTCCTCGTCAGAGCGTTCGCGCTCATCGTCTGCCTCCGAACCAGCAACGGCAGCAGCAGAGTTTTCCTTTGCCTTCGCTTCCGCTTCCAAAGCGGCATTGTTCTTCGGCCTGGAGAGCTCGCGTTCCAAAGCGGTTACCAACGTTTGGGCAACGCTCAGGTTTACCCGACGATGATCGGAGGCATCAAGCAGGATCCAGGGGGCAGCCTTGAAGTTAGAGCGCTTCAGCATCTCGTCATAAACACGGTAAGACTGGCTATAGTGCTCGAGCTGTTCAAGATCGCTCTGGGTCACGCGCCACTTGGTTGCAGGGTCGCTATACAAACCCACCAAACGCTCGCGTTGGGTCTGCTCGGAGATATGCAAGAAGAATTTGATTACCAGATAGCCATCGTTGCGCAGCTGTGTTTCGAAGTCTTCAATGGAGGGAAGCATGCGTGCCGTATGAGCCTCAACCGCAGCGCGTTCTTTCTTGGAAAGCTTTCCCTTCTTTGGGAGCATGTTGATCACATGCTGCGCCGCCACCGAATACCAACCGCGATCATAGAACGTCATACTCCCACGCTGACCAAGCGCTTTCCAAAACTGCTGCATAACAGGGAAATAGCCAGTGGAGCCGAACTCTTCGCTCAAAACGTTTTCGGCTTCTTCGCCTTCGAAATCTTCCGTAACGTATACCGAAGTGTCGCGCGCATCCAAGTGATACAGCAAATCTGAGATTCGACTGCCCTTCCCGGCGCCCTTCCATCCCTCGAACAACACCACCACGCCAAGCTCCTGGCGCTTCGCTTCCTGCTGAAGCACGACCAACTTATTGATCAATTCTTTGAAGCGGACTTTATATTCCTTTTTGGATACCTTCTGAGAACCCAAACGAACCGTATCAAGCATCGCGAAACCCCCTCTATCCTATGCCACGCCAGTCCCCACTGCACCGCTACTTGCCTACACAGCATGCAACGCACCTGGCAAATGACAGAAATATGTTAAATAACACGTTATAGGCGATGCTACCCCACTTCCCGATGCGCGAATATAGTTAAATCGAATGATGTGTTCGAAAGCGCCAGATTTAACAACAAGGAGCTATGAAATGTCCCGCTACGGCATTATCGATTTAGGTTCAAACACCATCCGACTCTGCATTTACGAGGTGTCCTGCGCCGCGCATGAGCCCCTGCGGAAGAAGGATATCGACACCCTGCTGAACTACAAGGTGATGGCAGGCCTCGCTTCGCACGTCGAAAAGGGAGCTATGACCGAAGAAGGGGTAAAGCGCGCCATTAAAACCATCAACGCGCACCTGCGCCGCGCTTCGCACTTCAATTGCGACCGCATTGATATTTTCGCAACTGCCGTACTGCGAAACTGCTCCAATTCGCACAAGGCAACTGCCGCAATCGAAGAAGGCATTGGGCAGCGCATCTGCATCCTCTCCAACGAAGAAGAGGCGCATCTTGGCTATTTGGGTGCAAAGCTCGACCAAGACCTCGAAGCGGGCACCATGGTCGATATCGGCGGCGGTTCCACCGAGCTCACAAGCATCAAGGGTGGCTTCGATCTTGCGAAAACCAGCATTCCGCAGGGTTCGCTTTCGTCCTTCGCAAACTATGTAGCGGGGCTGATGCCCACTCAGAAGGAAGTCAACGCCATAGCGCAGGCTTTCCGCGAACTTGCAGAAAAGGAAGAAACCGACGTATACCACTGTACCCAGCTTTACGGCATCGGAGGCTCCATCCGATCTGCCGCAAAGCTCTATGGCGATCTGTGCAACAACGGCAACCGCTTCAATTACTTGCTGCCCGAACACATTGATGCCATCCTGAACCGCTACGCAGAAGACCCCAACGCCTTTGCCCATGAGGCTTTGCGCACCCTCCCCGACCGCATCCATACGCTTATTCCCGGCTGCGTCATCATCCGCGAAGCCTTCAAGCTGTGCGGTGGCGAGCGTCTAGACATCTGCAAGTACGGTGTGCGCGAGGGGTATTTGGCTGAACGCGTTCTAGTAAAACCCGTCAGTTTCACCTAAAAGCACCATCATCACGGAGGAATGTCACAAGATATTGCGATTCGTTGCGCGATAAAAGGGCATCTTACCTGCGAAAAACCGCTATTAACGATTACAATAATTCCTAGATAATACTGGCGCATGCGCCATTAATCTGGGGAAAAGAATAGAGGGGAAATCATGGAAGCGAAACAGAATTCCAGTGTTGGTGTATCTGCTACCACGGAAACACATCCCAAACATAAGAGTCATCACGTTCTGCCCTATATGCAAAACCGTGAGCTTTCTTGGCTCGAATTCAACAAGCGTGTACTCGATCAAGGCGAAGACCATAACGTTCCCTTGCTCGAACGCCTCACCTTCGTGTCCATCTTCTGCAGCAACTTGCAGGAGTTCTTCATGGTACGCGTTGGCAGCCTTACCGATCTTTCTTTGGTAAACAAAGACCTGCGCGACAACAAAACGCAGATGACGCCCAACGAACAGCTCCAGGCAATCTATGAGCGCTGCCATGAGCTGTACCCGGAGGAAGAACTCATCTACAACAAGATCATGGGTCAATTGGCCGAATGCGGCATCCGCCAGCTTCAGCCCGAAGACCTTTCGCCCGAACAGGCGGAGTATCTTCGCAAGCACCTGAAAGAACGCGTTGTTCCCTACCTTTCGCCGCAGATCATCAATTCGCGTCACCCCTTCCCTCACCTGGAAAACGGTGCACTATACGTTCTTGCGCGCCTGGTCAGCGACGAAGAGGGTGGCGCAAAGTCCAAAGCAACTGAGAGCAAGGGCAAAAAGAAGGGCAAGAACATTGGCGCCGACGATGCTACGTTCGGCCTTATTCCGCTGCCCCATCAGGCAAAGCGCGTAATCAAGCTGCCTGGTGAAGGTACTCAGTACATCCTTCTGGAACACGCTATCAAAACCATCGTTGATGAAGTGTTCTCTATGTACACCACCAAGCGCGCAAGCGTTATCTGCGTAACACGCAACGCCGACATCGACCCGAACGACGGCACCGAAGAAGATCTTGATTACGACTACCGCGAGCACATGAAGCGCATGCTGAAGAAGCGCGCACGCCTGGCTCCTGTTCGCTTGGAAACCGATACGCCCCTTTCCTCCGCTACGGAAAAGTTCCTTCTGAAGCGTTTGGATCTGAAGCCCTGCCAGAGCTACGTTACCAGCGTCCCGCTCGATATGGGCTATGCCTGGGGTCTTTCGAGCATGATCGATTCTGAGCTAGCACGCGACATCACCAACGAACCGTTCACGCCGCAATGGCCAGCATGCTTCGACAAGAAGCGGCCCATCATGGAACAGGTAGCCGAACGCGACGCTCTGCTTGCATACCCTTATGAAAGCATGGATCCGTTTATCAGCCTGCTCCGCGAAGCAGCGAACGACCCTTCGGTGTTCTCGATCAAGATCACGCTGTACCGCCTTGCCAGCCAGTCCCATCTGGCAGAAGCCTTGGTAACTGCTGCAGAAAACGGCAAGGAAGTTACCGCGCTGTTCGAACTGCGCGCCCGCTTCGACGAGTCCAACAACATCGAGTGGTCGCAACGCTTTGAGCAGGCTGGCGCCAACGTAATCTACGGTTTCCACGACTTCAAGGTTCACTCGAAGATCTGTACCATCGCACGCCATACCGAAAACGGCATCCAGTACATTACCCAGCTGGGTACGGGCAACTACAACGAGAAAACCTCGAGGCTCTACACCGATTTCAGCTTCATCACCACCGACGAAGGAATCGGCAAGGATGCCGCAAAGTTCTTCCGCAACATGAGCTTAGAAAACGCTTCCGATGAATATCAGAAGCTTTCGGTTGCTCCGTTGCAAATCAAGCCGATGATTCTCCATAAGATCGATGAGCAGATCGCGCTTGCTAAAAGCGGCAAGCCCAACGGCCTGTCGTTCAAGACCAATTCCATCACCGACAAGGACATCATCGACAAGATTGCCGAAGCCTCCCAGGCTGGCGTTAAAACCACGTTGTTCGTACGCGGCATTTCGTGTCTGGTTCCCGGCGTTGAGGGTTACACCGAAAACGTTGAGGTTGTTTCCATCGTTGGTCGCTTGCTGGAGCACAGCCGCATCTACGGATTCGGTCCGCGCGATAATCGCGAGATCTACCTTTCCAGCGCCGACCTGATGACGCGCAACATGGAAAAGCGTGTGGAAATCGCTTGGCCCATCTACGATCCCGAGCTGAAGGAACGCGTTAACGAGTATCTGGACATCTCGCTTTCCGACACCGCCAAACTGCGCATGTTGAAGAACGACTTGGAATACACCCCGCTCGAATTCTTCTGCAGCGAAAACGCGGACGGCAGCACCGAATCGTTCGATTCTCAGGCTTACCTGATTCAGAAGGCACGCGATGATTATCGCCACGCCAGCGAACTGCGCGAAGAAGAAGAGGCGCGCCGAGCTGAGCTTGCCCGAATCGAGCGTATGAAAGCAGCTGAGGAAGAGGAGCGCAAAGCTCGCGAAGAAGCCAAGGCAAAGGAAGCTGCCGAAGAAGCATGCAGGAAGGCCGCTGAGGAAGCCGCTGAGCTGAAGGCGAAGGCCGAGGCAGAGGCAAAGGCAAAGGCCGAAGCGGAGGCAAAGGCAAGAGCTGAAGCTGAAGCAGAACTCGCCGCCTTGAAAAAGGCACAGCAAGAAGCTGAAGCTCAGCGAATTGCCGCCGAAAAGGCAGCAGAGCAAGCCGAGATCAACATTCCTCGCGGCCTCGAGGAAATTGAGCCTGGTATTGCAGGGCCCGCTACCAACACCGCCGAGGTGAATGCGCAAAAGGTCGATGCTAGGCCTATCGTGCTTTCCCCTTCCCTTGAAAGGAAAGTCGAAGAAGCAGCAGACAAGGCAGCTATCCAGCTGGTGCCGAAGAAGCCCAGCCTGTGGCAGCGCATTAAATTCCTGTTCACCGGCAGGCTCGACTAGCGGCAAAACCGAAGGACAGCCATAGAAAGATAAACCTCTTTCGATTTATCCGCCAAGACACAAAAGCCTCCTGATTCGCAATTGAATCAGGAGGCTTTGTTTTTAAGGCGTGCTAATCATGCTCAATTACCTCAAGCAGCCGCGAAAGCCGCATGCCCCTTAGCATTCACGCACGCTTCCCATAAGGGGTGTGGACGATACTATTGGCTGTTGCGCCTTCCGCGATGATTTTTCGCTCCTTGGGAACGCTTACGTTTTCCAGGCTTAGGCATTTGGCGAACGCCAGAAGAACGCACGCCAGGCCTAAACGCTGCCGGCACCTCTTCGGCGCTCCGCTCAGAATTGCGACGTTTGCCATTGCCGCCATTCGAACGCTTTCTATCGGAAGAGCGAACGGCATTCTTGCGCGAAGGCTTTGTCTGCTGCTTCTTGTCCTGGCTACGGCCTGCACCTTGATTGCGCTTGCCGCTACGACCGCGACCAGCAGAAGAGGAACGAGAAGGCCGTTCAGTGCCCTCGGAAGCTTCCTCGGACCTATCCTGGCTTGCTTTGCTGCTTGCCTGAACCTGCTTCGATGCCGCCTTCTTTTCACGAGCCTTGCGACGTTTCTTCTTGGCCTTCTTTCCAGGCACCTTCGAAGCAGGGACTCGATCAGGGTCGATGAATACAGGGTTTTCGCCCAGTTCAAGGCCTTCGGTGTCGTAGAGATCCACCGTTTTACCCATCAAAGCTTCGATGTCGTTGAACTCATCGAAGTCTTGCTCGGTAACAAACGTGAGCGACCAGCCAACATCGCCACCGCGGCCCGTACGGCCAATACGATGGATATAGTCGACAGGATCTTCAGGCACATCGAAGTTGACGACATAGTTCACATCGGCTATATCGATTCCTCGAGCCAGCACATCGGTTGCGACCAGAACATCAACCTCACCGGCGCTGAACGAGCGGAGAGCGCGCTCACGCTGGTTCTGCGTGCGATCGCCGTGAATAACCGCGCATGAGATGTTGGCCTTCACCAAACGACGACGGCAAGCATCGGCACGATGCTTGGTGCGAGTAAAGACAATAACGCGCTCGGAACCCGCCTTTTTCAGCACTTGAGCCAAAAGCGCATTCTTCGCCTCTAGGGAAACAGGAAGTGCATACTGCTCTACGGTGTCCGCCGTTGAGGTTACCGGCGCAACCTCGATACGAGCAGGAGTTTTCACCAAATCGGTGATGGATCCAACCTTGCCCTCGTCGAGAGTTGCAGAGAACAACAACGTTTGGCGCTGTTCGGGAGTTGCACCCACAATGGTGCGAATGGCAGGCAAAAAGCCCATATCGAGCATGCGATCTGCCTCATCAAGAACAAGAACCTGAACCTGATCGAGTGAACAAGCACCCTGCTCCATCAAATCGATCAAGCGACCAGGAGTGGCAATAAGGATATCGCAGCCTTGCTTCAGAGCATTGCGCTGAGGGCCGTAACCCAAGCCGCCCACAACCGTGACCGAGGAATGGCCTGTATGCTTGGCAACGGTACGACACACCGATTCTATCTGCTGAGCAAGCTCACGGGTGGGCGTAACCACCAGAAGGTACGGACCGCACCCCAGGCTACGACCGCGAACACGGCGCTTTTCGCCATGCGCCAGATTATTCATGGTTGGCAAAAGGAATGCTGCCGTTTTGCCCGTACCCGTTTGTGCGGCGGCAAGCACGTCACGACCTTCGAGCACTTGAGGAATTGCCCCCGCTTGAACGGGGGTTGGAGCAGTATAGCCCAATTCCTCTACCGCTCCCATAATTTCTTGGTTAAGTCCAAGAGCATCAAAGCTCGTACATTCAGCTTCTTGAGTTATATCTTTCTTTTCCTGCGTTGCGTTTGCAGTCATATATCACATTTCCATTCTTCAGCGCCGCATATGCAGAAAGGCATCGGACGCCATACATAAAAAATCCCCGCCATGGGCGAGGCTTAACAATCTTATTAAGGATACCTTACGTTACTTGGATCCCAAAATAAGACGGGCGGGAGTTTTCATTCTCCCGCCCGTCTACACATATATGTAGCTAATCAACGTTACGGAAGCAACAACTGAGCAATCTGGACGGCATTGAGCGCCGCACCCTTGCGAATCTGGTCGGCAACGTTCCAAAATGCCAAGCCATTTTCAACGGAAGGATCTTTGCGCAAGCGGCCAACAAACGCACCGTTGGTTCCTGCAAGCAGACCAGGCATGGGATACAAGCTGTTGGCGGGATCGTCCATTACGGTAATGCCCGGAGCAGCCTCGAGTGCGGCGCGAGCCTCTTCCACCGTTACCGGACCCTCGAATTCAACGTTGATGGATTCACCGTGGCAACGAAGGACGGGGACGCGGACACAGGTTGCGGCAACCTGGATATCGTCATCACCCATGATTTTCTTGGTTTCGACAACCATCTTCCACTCTTCCTTGGTGGAATCGTCTTCCAAGAACTTATCGATATGGGGAATGCAGTTGAAGGCGATCTGATGAGCGAAAGCATCGACAGTGAGCTCTTCGCCATTCAGGAACTGCTGAGTCTGCGCGTACAGCTCCTGCATCGCCTTGGCACCTGCGCCCGAAGCGGCCTGGTAGGTAGAAACAACCACGCGCTTGATGGGAGAAATATCATAGAGCGGCTTCAAAGCTGCAACCATCTGGATGGTGGAGCAATTGGGGTTGGCGATAACGCCGCTATGCCAAGCAACGTCCTGGGGGTTAACCTCGGGAACAACCAGCGGCACATCTTCGTCCATACGGAAAGCACTGGAATTGTCGATCATCACAGCACCGGCATCTACGACAGCCTGGCGCATTTCCTTGGAAACGCCTGCACCTGCGCTGAACAGCGCAATGTCGACACCCTGGAAAGATTCGGGAGTCATCTCCTGGACAGTAAGTTCACCTGCGGGAACCTGGCCGCAGCCCTTAAAAGGAAGCTTCTTACCCGCAGAACGCTTTGAGGCAAGTGCACGAATCTCACTTGCGGGAAAATCGAGATCATGAAGAACCTCGAGAAATTCGTTGCCGACAGCGCCCGTGGCGCCCGCTACAGCAACAACCGGATTTGCGGGGATTTCCTTCGTCCAAGTCATTGAAGCTCCTTTACATCGTGTACTTGGGGATCCATGATACTACTCACCTATAGTTGCACTGCATAAACTTAACATTTGGCGCAAAATGTTGCCTTGAACGGGTTGCGGGGTGCGGATTGCGGTCCAGCTCGAGAAAGGGCAACGATCAAAATGGCGGCGACCCTTATGCAAATCGGGGCTTTCATCTTCCCATTTGGCAAAAACCGCTAATGATAAGGTTATAGTGAATTCATACATTACAATGTATCTGTCCAAAAACTATTATCCCTAAACGAGAGGATCTATAATGTTCTGCCCTCAATGCGGTAAAGAAAATGTTGACGGAGCACAGTTCTGTGTTCAGTGCGGCAATGCCCTGAAGCAGGCTGACACAGCCCCTGCTCAACCTCAGCAGCAAACGGCAAGCGCTCCCATTCCGCCGCCCGCACCTAGCCAGCAGCCTCAACAGCCCCAGCAGCCTGTATATCAGCAGCCCGCGGTACCTGTTCAACCTCAACCCGTTCCCGCTCAGGCAGCAACCTACCCCATGACCAAGCAGGACGAAACCCTCCGTTTGATCAACTTCATTCTGTGCATTCTGAGCTGTATCGCCATTTGCTGGGCGGTTATTCCGCTGGCATGGGCAATTCCCATGACCGTACACAGCTGGGGTATTTACAAGGGCACCAAGCCCAACACCACCGCCTTTGGTGTATGCACCCTGATCTTCGTTAACATCATCGGCGGCATCCTGCTCCTTGTCTCCAACAAGGACGACAAGTAAGCAAACACCTAGCCGCAAACCAAACGAGCCCCATCCAAACGGATGGGGCTCGTTTGGTTTTAGTGGGAATACAGGGGAGGTAAGGTCCCGTTTTCTCACGCAAAAAGGCCTCGCTTGCAGCAAAACGCGCAAGCGAGGCCTTGCCTCTGTGTCCTATGGCTAGGCAGGAAAACGGGGGCTTTTCCTATATTCCCAGTTATCGGCCCTTTGCCATCTTTGCGGCGATTTCCTCGGGGGAAAGCTGGGTTTCCTCGAAGATGGTGTCGGAGTCCAAGCCGAATGCAGTGTGCAGGCAACGCACCGCTGCATCTACCTGACTGCCTTCGACCACGATGGAGATACGAATGGGGCTGGTGGAAATCATCAAAATGTTGATATGGTTTTCAGCCAACGCGCCGAACGCCTTAGCGGCAACGCCAGGAGCGGATTTCATGCCCGTACCCACCAGGGAAACCTTGGCAATGTTTTCGTCCATCAAAGCGGTAGCGCCGAACTTCTTAACCAGGGTATCAACAGCTTCCAGAGCCTGTTCTTTCTGGGAGCCGGGGAAGGTGAAGGAAATGTTCGCCTTACCATCGTTTGTGGTGTTCTGGATGATCATGTCAACCGAAACATTGTTGCCCGCAAGGATAGAGAACAGCTGAGCTGCCATGCCAACTTCATCGGGAAGGCCACGCAGTGTGATCTTCATTTCGGATGTATCGTGTGCAATGCCGGAAATTACTGCCTGTTCCATAGAAGGAACAACCTCCTCGATAAGCGTTCCCTCTGCGTCAGAGAAAGCAGAGCGGGAATGGATTACAACATGATATTTACGAGCGAATTCCACAGCGCGCGACTGCAGAACACCAGCGCCGCCACTGGAAAGCTCAAGCATATCATCGTATGAGATACGGTTGAGCTTCTTAGCACGAGGGCAAACGCGCGGGTCGGCTGTGTAAATGCCTTCTACATCGGAATAAATCTCGCATACATCGGCACCAATACCGCAGGCAAGAGCAACTGCTGTAGTGTCAGAACCGCCGCGGCCAAGTGTAGTGATATCGCCATCGGTTGAAATGCCCTGGAAGCCGGCAACAACCACAATTGCACCCGTATCAAGAGCACCGCGGATTCGGTCAGCATTAATGTCTTCGATTTTAGCGCTTGAGAAGACATCGTCGGTAGTAATGCCGGCCTGCCATCCGGTAAAGCTGATTGAGTTGTAGCCCAGTGCCTGAATAGCCATGGCCAAAAGCGACATGCTTACCTGCTCGCCCGTGGAGAGCAACATATCCATTTCGCGTTTGGAGGGATGATCGTTCAATGCAGCGGCAAGACCCACCAGTTCGTCGGTGGTTTTGCCCATTGCGGAAACTACAGCAACAATGTCGTTGCCTTCCTGCTTCATGGCAATAAGACGCTTTGCCACATTTTTGATTCGTTCTGGGGAGGCAACCGAAGTGCCACCAAACTTTGAAACTATAAGTGCCATCGTCTTCTTTCCTCGTATGGGATAACTCTTACATATTACCAAAAGCACCTAGCGGGAAACCCTGTCACAAAAGATTAGAAGCAAACAGGAAACAAAACGGCACGCATGATCGGGAAACGAACCACGGCGCCCGCTAAAGTGCTCAATTCGCTCCGCACGAAGCATTGAAAGCAGACCCTGACCACCACTGCAATCAGGAAGAATAAGGCGAACGATTCAGCGATTGGGCAAAGCTCCAAGACAAACAAACGTTGCGCCCAAAACGCACAAGGCCCTTCGATTCATCCGCGAACCGAAGGGCCTTGCCTAAATGTTCATAAGCCTTGAGTTGAGTGTTAGGCGTACTTCACCATGATCATGCTCATCTTGTTGGCAACCGCTTCACACTGGTCGACGCAATCTTCCATTGCTTCGAACAAGCGCGTCCATACCAAAACGCGCATGGGGTTGTCGCATTCCTTAACGTACAGCTCGCGAATGATGTTCAGGAACAGCGCATCGGCTTCGTCTTCAATATCGTTCACGCGTACCAGCAAGGAATTAAGCTTTTCAGATGCCTTCTTGCAGTTACGGAAGTCAACCATAGCTTCGCTTAACGCTTCACAAGCACGAACGATGAGCTTAGAAAATTTCTTGGCATCTTCATGCATGAAGTGAATATCGAACATATAGAAGTTCTGGATAACCTCTTCGGTCATATCGATGATCTCGTCGAGGCTTTCCGTCATAGCAATGATGTCTTCACGGTCGAGCGGCGTCACGAAATCGGGAAGCAGCGCTTCGAACACGCTATGACATACGCCATCGGCTTCGCGTTCGATAGCATGAGCGCGGGACAGCTCCTTTTCAAGTTCCGCCGCAGACTCGAAGTCATGCACAATTTCCTTTAGTAGCTTCGCTTCTTTAACGCATAAAGCTGCCTGAGCCTCAAATGCATCGTAATAGTCGAACTTCTTCTTCTTTTTTCTACCGATTCCGGCCATGACCCCTCCAAGGTCCGATGCCGCGGATTGCCGCAGCAGTCTCGTCCGCTCTATGCGCATGCACTTACAAAGCGCAGCGCAAGTTTAACAGTAGTAGGCAAACACCCGCCTCTGCTCGTCGCCAATTGTTGTCAAAGAGTTGTGACCCGTCAAAACCAGCGTTTCATCGGGCAGCTGGGAAAGCTTGCGCAACGATGCACGCATCTGCTTAGCATTACCGCCCGGGAAATCAGTTCGGCCGATAGAGGCACAGAACAACGTGTCTCCCGCAATAAGAACATTAGCGCCATCAAGGTACTTGCCCGAATCCGATTCAAGGAACAGGCAGATTCCGCCCGGCGTATGGCCAGGCGTGGCAATAACGCGCCATGCCATATTGCCCAGGCGCAGCTTATCGCCATCTTTCAAGAGATGATCAACCTTGCATGACTTGGTGGGAGGGAACTCCCCTGCTGGCTGGTTCTCGATAACGGGAGCATCAATTGCCGAAGCATACACAGGGGCGTTCGTCATAGCCTTCAAATCGGCAAGGGCGCTGGTGTGATCAGAATGATGGTGCGTCACCACAATGGCATCGAGCTTTTTGTTGCCCAATGCCTTAACGATTGCAGAAGCATTATCGGACGGATCAACCACGAAGGTGGCTGCATCATCAGAAATAATGAAAGTGTTGTTTTCAATGGGGCCCAGCACCAGATACTTGATGTCAACGGCGGCGCCCGTTACACGGAACGTACGTCCGTCTCTTTTCACTGATAGCTTCATTGTCAAAACCTTTCTTAAATAGTTACTTAGAAGACGCTGCGCCAGGCATCATACGATGGGCATCAAACACGCCATCCACCGCACGAAGCTTTGAAAGGATGCGCTCGATAACCGCCGTATCGGAAACCTGGAACAAGAAACGCATTTCAACCATGCCGTCGCGATGCGTATTCGTATTAACGGAAAGAACGTTGGCACCGTGCTCGGACAGCACCGAGGCAACGTCCATAAGAAGATTCAAGCGATCAAGCGCCTCAACGAAAATTTGCACGTTGAACGAAGTGTCGCCCGAGGGGCCGTCTTCTTCCCAGAACACTTCGATGATGCGCTCGGGATGCTGCTTGAGCGCAGCAGCGTTGGGGCAATCGTCGCGATGAACCGAAACACCGCGGCCGCGGGTAACAAAGCCCACGATCTTGTCACCGGGAACAGGGTTGCAGCAACGGGAAAGACGCACCAAAACATCGTCGATGCCACGAACCACCACGCCGTTCGAGGAATGGGTTTCATGCTTCTTCGGACGCTTGACGCTCGTAAGCATAGGCGGCATCTTGCCCGTAGACGAGGCTGATGTTCCCATAAGGGGCTTCGAAGCGTCTTCGGTGCCGTTGTCTACCAGCAGCTTCAGCATGCGGTTAGCCACATGCATCGGCGCTTCCTTACCAGTGCCGATGTTAACCAGCATATCGTCAGCATCTTTGTAGCCCATAGCTTCGGCAACTTCGCGCATTGCGCGCATGCTCTGAGCACTTGAAATACCGAAGCCATGCTTGCGCATTTCACGCATAAGGATGTCGCGACCTTCTTGCATGTCGTCGGAACGACTGATCTTGGCAAAGAAGGAACGGATCTTCGAGCGAGCCGAAGGCGTTTTCACGATGTTCAGCCAGTCGCGAGAAGGCGTAGCGCTTTTCTGGGTGAGGATTTCCACGCGGTCGCCCATCTGCAGCTTATAGGAAAGCGGCACAATGGAACCGTTGACCTTCGCGCCAACACAGTGGTAGCCCACTTCCGTATGAATGGCGAAAGCGAAATCGACCGGAGTTGAACCAAAGCGCAAGCTCATAGCCTTGCCCTTAGGCGTAAAGACATACACCTCTTTCGGATCAAGGTCAGTCTTGAGCGACTTCAGGAATTCGCGCGAGTCTTTGGTTTCGTCTTGCCAGTCGACCATTTCACGCAACCAGGCAATCTGTTTATCGAACGCCGATTCGGCGCCCTTACCGCCTTTTTCCTTATAGCGCCAGTGCGCGGCAACGCCGTATTCGCTCATGCGGTGCATTTCCTCGGTGCGAATCTGCACTTCGAGAGGCCTACCAGCCGGACCGATAACCGTAGTGTGCAAGCTCTGGTACATGTTGAACTTCGGCATGGCGATGTAGTCTTTGAAGCGCCCGGGCATCGGGTGCCACAAACTGTGAACCGCGCCCAACGCCGAATAGCAGTCTTTCACCGAAGTGGTGATGATGCGCACAGCGATAAGGTCGTAGATCTCGGAAAAGCCCTTGCCCTTCTTCGACATCTTTTGATAGATGGAATACAAGTGCTTTGGGCGTCCCATGATCTGAGACCCCACGCCGATCTTGTCCATTTCGCCATGGAGAATGGAAATGACCTTTTCCAAATACTCCTCGCGTTCACGGCGCGTTTCGGCAACCATGCGAGAAACCTGTTTGAACTTAGCGGGCTCCAGATAGAAGAACGCTAGGTCTTCCAATTCCCATTTGATGGAGCTGATGCCTAAGCGATGCGCAATGGGGGCATAGATTTCCAACGTTTCACGCGCCTTGAAAATACGCCTGTCTTCGCGAAGGGCCGAAAGCGTGCGCATATTGTGCAAGCGGTCGGCGAGTTTGATAACGATAACGCGGATGTCTTTGCTCATGGCAACGAGCATCTTGCGGAACGTTTCAGCCTGCTCGTCGGAAAGCGTTTCCACCTCGATCTTGGTGATCTTAGTTACGCCGTCAACCAATTCGGCAACCGAATCGCCGAACATTTCGGCCACCTGCTGCTTGGTGGCAACAGTGTCTTCCACCGTGTCGTGCAGCAGGGCGGCAATAAGCGTCTCCACATCCATGTGAAGGTCGGCCAAGATAATGGCAACCTCCACGGGATGGATTACGAATGCTTCGCCCGATTTACGTTTCTGGCCAGCATGCATTTCCTCGGCAAAGCGGAAGGCCTTTTCCAGCAAAGCCAACTCGTCTTTGTCCAAATAGGTAGAAGCCAAGCCCTCAAGCGCCTTGAAGCGCTCTTTCGGGTCGGAGCCGACTGGCGCCGAAGTGGCCGATTTGATGGTTGGGTCAACAGACGAAGCCACTAATCCAACCGGATGAAGTTCGTTGGCATCTGACATGGCTATCGTTCCTCCTGGGGGTTCGTAGCGGGAAGCAAAGGGCGCCTTATGCGACTCTGCAGTTCTTCCGCAGAGCTGGAAAGCACCCAATCCTTGAAGGTCGTGAACGATTCGCGCTCGTCCATGCCTTCGCGATAGCGCACGCTATCGTCCAGTTCGACCTTACCCTTATAGTCTACGACATTGATGCTTCGTTCTTTACCCGAAACCCCTGCGCAACCTTGAGTTTTGATAAGTCCCAATTCTTCGAACACCGAAATGCCACACTCTACTTGTGTAGCGGTAATAACGGCACCCAACAAACGGGAAGAGCTCTTCGCCGCGCCCTCCGCGTCGAGAGTAAAAAAGCCTTGCCCATGTTTGCGCTGAAGGGTGCGAAGCCCTCGATATATTTGCGCCATTCCGTCATGGGTGGGAGCAGCATCATCCAAAATGCCAGCGTTGAGCTGCGCATCTCCCCTACCGAACAGCAAATGGATCTGCGCTGGCTGGCCATCGCGACCCGCACGACCCGCCATCTGATTGAACTCAACCTCGCTAAAAGGCAGATGGTACAGCACCACATGACGAACGCCTGGGATGTCAACCCCTTCACCAAAAGCAGAAGTTGCAACCAGCACCTGCAAGCCACCTTCACGGAACAACGATTCGACACGCTCGCGCTCGGAGCGAGAAAGACCAGCGTTATAAAAGCCGATCAGCGAGGCGATATGGGGTTCCTGCTTGCGAAGGTTTCGGGTTAGCGCAATGGTTTCCATGCGTGAATTAACGTAGATCAGGGTTTTTTCGCCCTGCGCTACCAGGTTAACCAAATAGCGCTCACGCTTCTTCATATTGCGCTGATCGACCACTGCGAGGTTGGCGCGCTCGTGTTTATCTACCACCACGCATTCGGGCAATATACGGAATGCTTCGCAAATGCACTGTTCCACTTCGCTGTTTGCCGTTGCGGTAGCCGCAAGCACCTGAGGAGACCCCAATGCCGCAATAGATTCGCCCAAGCGAGCATAGAAGGGGCGGAACCCCGCCTTCGAGGTTCCCACATGATGAGCTTCGTCGATTACCGCAAAGTCGATAGACCCGGTAACAGCAAAATCGGCCGCATGGAACGCCAGGTATTCAGGCGTGGTGAGCACGATGTCGACTTCATGAGCAGCAAGACCCGCCATAACCGCAGCACGCTCTTCCGGCGTAGAAGCGCCCGTAAGCACTTCAGAGCGGATGCCAAACGAACCGAGCGTTCTGTCCAGATGGAATGACTGGTCGGCAACAAGGGCACGCAGGGGGTACACGAACAAGCTTGCTTTACCATGAGCAAGGGCCTGCTCAACGGCGTGGATATGGAAAATGAGCGATTTGCCGCGCCCTGTTCCCATGATGGCTAAAGCGGAATTGCCTGCATCAAGAACGTCCAAGGCGCGCTGCTGCGAATCGTGCAGCTGGGCTTCGCCCAAGAACGCGCCTATCAATGCGGCGCGAAAACCCGCAGGATCGGCTTTGGCGTATTCCTGCCACATAAGACGATCGGATTCCGGAGCGATAAGGCTAGTTGCATCTTCGCCTTGGGTTTCGTCTTCTTCGGCAGCAACCAAACCTGAAACGAATTCCTTGTCTTCACCCAAGCACGTTTCAAGCGCGCTGCAGGGCGTGAGAGGCTTAAGAGAAGAAATGACTGCCTTGACCGAACGGCGCCCACGCCAGCTATCTATCTGCAACTCGAACACCGCGTCAAGCGCACATCCGCATCCCAACAGCCCCGAGATGTCAGGACAATGGAACATAATGCTGGAAAGAGAGTTCACCCCGTCGGTAAGCGTGCAGGAAAGATGCGTCTTATCGGCACCCACTGCCCTACCCCCGGAAATAACCACGCCATGCGCCAGAAAATGAGGGCTGGGATTTTCCTGCCCAAACGGAGCGAGCAAATCGAGTTTTGCCACGTTTTCCAGCGTAAGCTCGGAAAGATCCAAGCTGGCGTCCACTTCAATGCGGGGAATGAAATCTTCGGGCGGAAGCTTGTCCATGTAGGCGCACAAGCGTTCCGAAAACTCGGGGAGCTTAGAAGCGGGCAGCGTAACGCCCACAGCAGCGTGGTGCCCACCGAAACGCGTAAGGATGTCCTGACACGAGGAAACTGCCTCGAACAGGTTAACGTCACCAACGCTACGGCCAGAACCATGGGCTTCGTCCCCTTCGATGGTGAATAAAATGGAGGGAACGCCATAGCGGTTGGTAAGGCGCGAGGCAACAATGCCTTTGACGCCCTCGTGCCAGCCCTCGCCAGCAACCACCAAGGCACGCTGGCCTTTGAAGACGCGTTCTGCCTGTTCGGAAGCAACTTCAGCAAGCTCCGCTTCGATGGTGCGACGCTGGGTGTTCACGTTTTCCAATTCGGCAGAAAGGTGACACGCTTCAGCGAAATCGTCGCACATCAGCAAATCGAGTGCCAACTGGGCATTGCCCATACGTCCTGCCGCATTCAAGCGAGGAATGATGGTGAAGCTCAAGCTCGAAGAAGAAACGGGGTTATCGGCGAAGCCCGATTCTCCCAAAAGTGCCGCAATACAAGGGCGCGGGTTTTCGTTGATTATGCGCACACCGGCGCCTACCATGGCACGATTTTGACTGCGCATAGGCATAAGGTCGGCCACCGTGCCCAACGTTGCCAGATCGATAAGCTCACGCCAGAGGTTGGGTTTGCCAAAACGCGAACCAACTGCCTGCACTACTTTCAACGCCACACCAGCGCCCGCAAGGATGGAGCTGGGATTGTCGTCGCATTTAGGATCGACCACCGGCACGCCCTCGGGAACCAAATCGGCAGGCTCGTGATGGTCGGTGATGATCACATCGATGCCACGCTCTTTGAGGATTTCCACTTCATTCTTGGCGGCAATGCCGTTGTCTACCGTAACCACCAGATTCGGATTGCAGGCAGACGCCCTGTCGATGGCGGCTTTCGAGAGGCCATAGCCTTCTTCGAAACGCAACGGAATGAATGGGGTAACGCGCGCGCCGCATTCACGCAAACCACGCGTCATGATGGTGGTCGCCGATACGCCGTCAAGGTCGAAATCGCCGAACACCAAAATATGCTCTTCGTTTTTAATGGCAGCCTCGATGCGATTCACCGCTGCTTCCATGTTTCCTATTTCATAAGGATTCGCCCAATCCCTTTCAAGCGAGGGATTCAGAAACTCCTGAGCCTTTTCAACCGTGTCGAACCCACGCGCCACCAACGTGGCGGCAATAAACTGCGGCAGATCCAATTCGGCTGCAAGGCGCGATGCCGCAGCCGAATTGGCCGCAGCAAGATTGATGCGCGCACTCATAACAATACCTACTAACTTTTTTCTTTCTCGAAAGGCATTGTATAAGAAAGGCGCGCCACCCATAGAGATAACGCGCCGATGGTTCCAAGGCGTTGACGAAAGGGCGCCTTCACTGAGCGGCTTAGCTAAAGCGGCAACTAAAACACCCACAGCAACCAACAAATCACTGCAGAAACGCAACTGCATCAGCGCTTACCAAACGCTTGCGCCGCCTTCAAAAGTTTTGGTCATAAACGGAAGCTAGAAAGCCGATTCGTAGATAGCACGCGCGTCTTCCAAGGTGATTTTCTTGAATCCCCCGAATGCTTCGCCTTTGTTGGCCTTAAGGGTGGCAAGGAAGGCGTCAACGTTTTCGAGCTTCAGACCAAACTCGCCCAGTTTGGTGGGCATGCCCAATTCGGTAAAAAACGCTTGCAGCTCATCGATGGCAGCCGTAACTGCATCTGCCACGGCTTCTTCTGTTTCGTCTACCGGCTCAATGCCAAATACCAAATCGGCAAACGCAAGGAAGCGGCTGGGGTCTTCGCGCCACACGAAACGCATCCACGCGGGCATCATAACGGCCAAACCGGCACCGTGGGTTATCGAAGGGTCGAATGCGGAAAGCTGATGCTCCAGGGCGTGGCTTTCCCACCCGCCGGCACGGCTCGTAGGCACAGCGTTAAGGCCGCAGCCCGTAAGATCGTTGTGAGCAAGCGTGCCCGACCACATAATGTTGGCACGAGCCTCGTAGTTTTCCGGTTCGGCAATCGCCACCGGAGCCTGGTTGATGAGCGCACGAATAAGGCCCGTAGCAATGTTATCGGTAACCTCGGAAGACCCTGCGCCGCTGAAGAATCGCTCGCATATGTGGGCAATCATGTCGGTTACGCCCGCTGCCGTCTGATACGCAGGCAAGGTGAATGTAAGTTCAGGGTCTAGGAACGAAACCTTGGGACGGATAAGGTCGGAATTCACGCCAAATTTCGCATCGATACTATCATTCGAAATAACACACGAGCTGGAGCCCTCCGAACCCGCAGCGGGAATGGTAAGCACGCACATAAGCGGCAATGCTTGCTCAATGGCTGCCTTCTTGGCGAAGAAATCCCACACATCGCCATCGTGGAACACGCCGAACGCAATAGCTTTCGCGCAGTCGATCGTGCTGCCACCGCCAACAGGAAGCACCAGGTCGACATCATTTTCCCGAGCTACGGCAATGCCCTCACGCACAGAGGCCACTTCGGGGTTAGGACGCACACCCGAAAGCTCAACGAATTCGACGCCCGCCTTTACAAGCGATTTCTTTACGCGCGCCAAGGTGCCCGTACGCACCACCGATCCGCCACCATACACAAGCAGGGCCCGCTTATAGCCGAGCTCGGCAACGTGCTGCCCCACCGCATCGGTGACACCACGCCCGAACACGAATCGGGTTGGAGAGTAAAACTCGAAATCGTTCATGGAACGTCCTTTCGTTGCCTTTTTGGAGCTGTCCGGTCAGCAAAAACCGAGCGATAGACAGCAAGAATCCACCCACTACGCCCGTATTATACGGAGCTTATCCAGGATTTGCGCACCCTTGGAAGCTAACGGCGCATACAAGGGAACGAGAGAAAAGCCAACCTTCAGAAGGGGCAAAAGGCCATGCAGGCTAACGGATTCCCATAACGAAAACCTCGAACAGGGAAACAACTACCAGGAAGGCGAAGTTATATGCCTCAAAGCGAGCGATAAACTTGCCGTTGCTACCCAGCCCCGACTTCTGATACTGCCGAAGGGTAATGAGAGTTGCCAAGGAAGAAATGGGCGTACCTACTGCGCCCACGTTGGTGCCAAGGGCAATGCCCGCCCAGTCGTTCGAGAAATGGCTGATCAGAATTGCACTGGGCACATTGCTGATAATCTGGCTGCTGACAAGCGAGGTCACGAATGCGCCGCAAGCATCCAAAACGGTGCTAAAGAAATCGGAAATGGCGGGGATCTGAGCAATGTTCCCGCTAAAAATGAAGAAGCAGACAAATGTCATCACCAAGGCGTAATCGGTCTTTGCGAATACCCTTCTGTCGGTAATGGCAAGAACAACGACGATAACGGTCATGCCCATCAGAAACGGCACCGCACCAACCGTCATTGCTATGCAGAGTGCAAACAAAACAACGTATATTGCAACGCGCGGCTTAGACACCTGAATGCTTTCGGGTTTTCGGTAATGGAACTCCGCCTTCTTCACAAAGCAGCAACAAACAAGAATGAGCACCACTGACAAAACAAGCGGAGGAGCCATAGCCGCAACGAAATCACCGAAGCTAACCCCGAACACTGTGTACAGATACAAATTGTGGGGCTTGCTGAATGGCAGCAGCATTCCGCCAAAATTGGCGGTAAGGGTGATAGCGATGAAAGCGAACGGGATCTCCGATTCGCGGTTAACCGATTTCAGAAGCACCAAAGCAAGGGGTAAGACAGCAATCAGCGTCATGTCGTTAGACAAAATCATCGAACAGCCGAGCGTAATCAGTACCAAGGCAATTACCAAGGTTCGCGTGCTGGTTACATGCTGCACCAAGGAATGGGCGACGAATTCAAGCAGCCCTGAAGAATCGATGGCGGCAATTACCGCAAGAATGCTGAATAGGCAGGCCAGGGTATGCCAGTTGAAATAATCAAGATACGCAATAGAGGGAGGAACGAAAAGCATCGTCACCAGAGCCGCCACCGCCGAAACCACCAGCAGAGGATTATGGGCAAGCGCCCGCTCCGCAGCGCGTTCCGCCGAGCGAGCTCGCATGCCCTCAAGATGGATGCCGTGATGCTTTACGTCTAAATCTTCAATATGTTCACTCGGGAGCTTCATGTAGCAATTGTACGCCCAGCCAGCCTGTAAAATGAGGGGTCTAATCAGCGGAATTGTCCTATTGGTATGGCGTTATGCGGCGAAGTATCACTGGCTTCGCCCATCAATCCATCCCTCAGGCCCCCGCCCATCAATCCATCCCTCAGGCCCCTCCCCCTCAAGGACGGCAATAGCTTTTGCGTACTTCTCTGCGCGACGTTGGTCTTTTTCGGTGATGCGCGGAAGCCTGGACAGGTCGCTATTGTGACGCAAATCGGCAAGTTTCACCGCACGTGCGAGCGGGTTCGGCTTAAGGGAGCGAACATATTCGAGGTACGGCACCGATTCATCGTGGGTAAGTAGCTTTAACGCTTCGATAACTTCGGGCGCAACCCCTTTTTCCCGAAGATCCGCAAACGTAAGCGGGGTATCTTCAACCACATCATGCAACCATGCAACGGCTTTGGCAGCATCGCCCTGTACGCTAGCTGCAACATGAGCAGGATGTTCGATGTAGGGTTTTCCCGCTTTGTCCACCTGACCTTTATGAGCCGCAGCTGCAATAGACTGCGCCAATTCGCTTTGAATGTGATCCATAGTTTCCACCTAATAAAAAGTAGCGGGCCAAACCCGCCGCTTAAACAGAACTGCTATTCGGACTTTGCCGGGCCGGCGAACGCGCCCGCGCAATGAGGGCAGCGCGTTGCGCCTCCCTTAACTTCCTCCAAACAGAACGGGCAGGCAGGAGCAGGCTTTTCTTCTTTCTTTTCCTTCTTAGCAATCTTATTGCCAAGATCCTGCGCCTTGTTCACCGCCTTTATAAGCAGGAATACGACGAAGGCAACAATAAGAAAGTTTACGCACACGCTGATAAATGCGCCGAAGTCGATTTCGGTGCCAGGTACAACCAAACCAGAAACGGTATCCGCGCTGCCACCTGTAACAACAGAGATGAGTGGGTTAATGATGTTTGTGGTGAGCGCCGTGACAATAGATGTGAATGCCCCGCCGATGATAACAGCAGCAGCAAGATCCATAACGTTGCCGCGGTTGATGAACTCTTTGAATTCGCCCAGGAACTTCATCACGGTGGCTGCCTTTCCAGTGGGGCTATAAAACCTGCGCAACCGAAACTGCCATCTATATGCCAGGCAGACATCAGAAGAACGCATGCGAAACGTTTAAATTTTACCAAAGCAACAGGATATGCTGAATGGATGTGGCTTTAGCATGTTTGATAGCCGCGAGATGCAGAACGGGCATTCATGCGAGCTCAACGCACCCGAAACAAGCAGCTTCTCGGTTCCCGAGACTACCTACACGGTCAACGTCACCGATCCGACTCCCGAACCTAGCGACGAAGATCCTTTCGGCGAACCTCAACGCTTTCCCACGCCAAAGCGGCGTGGGAATAACGGGATTACGAAAAGAAGATCGAAAACAGAAGCAGAGCGAGCACGAATGCCGTAACGGATTTGGTGAAGGTGATAAGATCGCCACTCGGCTCGGGATTGAGGTTTTGCCACCCCCAACTTCCCGCAATATGCGATTGGGCATGGTTTACCGTGGCGCCCATCAAGTACTTCGTGAACTGGAAAATGCCGTATATCAACAGGGCAAGAATAATGATGGTAACCATGGCTATCGTTTCCTTCCGTTGTGCGTTAATGCTTCGTTTTGCTAACGACAACGATACGGAATTCACAATTCCCAGGTGTACAAAATAATTCCCTGGGTATTCCGCGGAACAGGGGAAACTGAGCGCAAAAAGAACAAAAGGAAGCCATTTTTCAGGCTTCCTTTTATAGCCACGACATGGGGATGATGGCTTCGGCAGTATAACACGGCCAGCGGTAAATCAGAACGCTGGCCCTTCGATTTAAAGAATCACGCCTACGATGGGCATGTGGCATTCCCCTGTTGGGTGCAAAGCGATTATGCCGCATCGGGGCGTGTCGGAATCGGCAGGCGCGCTAATCACCTTCCTAGATTCTATGGTCTCGGTTCAGAACAGGCGAAACCAGTTGTTTTGCTTCCTATAATGATTCACATAGCAATCGACAAAGGAGTCGCTATGGAGCCAATCTACGAGGCCTTCACGAACGAGCAGTTGAAAATCGGAGACGAGCCGCGCTCAATCGAGCGCGGCGACACCGTGCGCGTGTTCGAGCTTGGCGAGCGTTGGTGCGGCACCGCTGACCCTGTTCCCACTATCTGGCTTGAGCCCTTGCGAACCATGCCGCCGAAGGCCTTCGAAGGAAGATTGTCAGACCACAATGGCAAACATTGCCTGATCGCCTACACAAAGGCGCCCCTCTAAAACAATCCAGTAAGCTGGCTGGCGGCTTGCACCACCTGCGGAACAAGCCCCACCCCCTTCGACGCAATGTCAAGTGCCTTGCTTAACTTATCCGCAAAGCCTTTCTCATCCTTCTGCTCCGCCGCATTGCGCATTCTCGAGATCGCGAGCTCTAATGCGTCTTTATCCGATTGGCTCAATTCGGAAGACTGAACTTGCTCGATAGTCTGGTTAATATCAATCCGCACAGACGTAATGGACTGGCTACTGTTAGTGATGCTGTTAATGGGCGGCGATGTTAGCGATGACAAGTTTGCGCAAAGCCAGCCATGAGCTTTCAGCACACCATGCCTAGTGTTGTCACTTGTTATATCGCCAGCACCCGTCATGCTCATTTGATGCCTGAAGCCTTCAAGCTTAACCATCAAATCATCTATATGCGATTGAGTGTTGTCGCCGTACGTACCGCACAATATGTCATCGCACTCGTAAATCAGACTATTGATTTGAATTTCTGCGCTACTTGGTCCCTCAGACATGACAACAAACCCGCCAGACTATTATTCCGCTGTCCCATCTACTGGACATGCTCATCACCTTCATTCTTCTCCCAGTACCACGGGAAATCGAACCTTGGACCCGTGGTGAAATTAGCCCATCCATTGGGCGCACCTTCGCGCTCGGACAAACAATCGCCCACATTACGCTCGAGCAGCTCACTATCATGCTCGTACACTGCCATCAAAAGCGCCTTGGGAAACAGCTGAACAGCGGAATCGGACTCGAACCTCCAGTCAACCAAAGACTCGAGAAGGGCATCATTCTCGTATTCATCTTTACTCCAATGGCTGCTTGGGCAGTACACGTTGTATTCAAGTGTCAGCGCGCGAAGCAGCGCCCTGGAACTAACGTCGATCTGGCTTAACTCGCAAGAATAGCCATCAAGCAGCTCTTCTCGTTGTTCACGCTCTTCCCCTTCCCGTTTTTCAATCGCCGCATCGTACATGTGCGTAAAAGCATCGCGAAGTTGATTGAGCAAGCCGGGATCACCATCAATGGCTTCCGTTGCAGCTGGCTCGATTTGCCACATATCGATGTTGACCGCCCCAACCTTTCTCACGCACACTTTTCTTACGATGTTCCTCTTTTGGAGCTGCAATAGGGTGATGTCTGGGTAGGTGAATATGCTCGTATCCGGCGTTGGAAACAACTCACGGCTCTCAAATGCGAAGGCAACCATCGCCTTTTCCTCTTCGGAGAGGTAACCGAAATTCGGCTTAAGCTTCTCGGCTTCAAGCTTGTCAACCTTATAAATGAGACTCTTATTCTGCTCTTTTAGCTGAGCTACCCCTTCCGCATAAGCTTGAGCCTTACCCTCAGCCTGGTTTATACGAATCACAAACCCAGTTTTCTCAGCCTCATACTGCCTCGTAAGCATTGAGCGCGTGAACCAAGCGCCAAGAATAAACTCAATTACAGGGATAGTAGCCCTGGTGAGCGAATATATGCCATCTCCCACCATTTCGGGAGTAACGCCAAACCAGCTAAAAACGCCTACAAGGCCAAGCAGCAAACTTACGACATCCCCAACACCGATATTAAGCCTTTTCAGCATGTAGTTTTAATCCTCTCGTTATCCTTTACAGTCATCCTACTGAGCGTCCTAATCACTTTCTTTTATCTACGAAATCAAATCAACCAAGAAGTCCTCCGAAACAATTTGCATCGGCGCACCTTCCCCTATACGTGCCTCTACCTTCTTGAGCTTGCTTGACTTTTCGCCATTAAGGAATGCAATGAAGTCAAAAGAGCCAATAACCAAATAATTAATTTTACTTGATACTCCATTTTTTGGAATTGCACCAAGCTTAACTGCCTGCTGCATTGCTTCGCCACGCGTATAGTGCTGGAGCTAAGCAGTAAAGCAGATCGAAGAACCATATAAAACGGATTGCTGTCATCTATCTCGTCAACTATTGGGACATAATCGTTAACTTTTCTAGTTGGCACATGCTTGTATTATTTTGCGTTTGATTTCTTAAAGACCCTATAACCCTTTTCTGGATCGCAACCGTATTTCTCTACAAGCAAAGGCTTAAGCACCTCGTAACGGCTCGCAGCAGTTTCACAATCAGAAAGAGCCCTGTGTTTTGAATGATTCATTATTGCGCTAGGGCTGATTTTTATGCACGGCCCGTAAACGCTGCTAAGACCATATCCACTTTTCAGGGATCATCCCCGCATATGCGGGAAATACACCTTGGTTGTTGTGGCAAAATTAGATAATTAGAAGCGCCTAGACCTGGGTGAGGAACCGAGGCCGCGGGCGCTTTTTCTATACCTGCTCAACTTGACCATCCGGCAAGACGCACCACACGTAAATTACACTCCCATCCGACTGCATATCTCAGCGATTGCGCGGGCACGGTCTATTTTGCCGATTCTCTATAATCCGAGATAGGTTGTTTTTCCCAGAGGGCATAGCCTCAAACTGCGCCTTCGCATGACGAAGCCTGGACGATATCTTTTCTGCTGATGGTTGGCATTTGATTTTGGCATACCCCGATATTGGGGTCATCCCCGCGCATGCGGGGAACACGACACAAGCCCCACGTGGTACGCGACCGACTCAATCGACCAGCGCTTCGCCGCCATGTTACCTGCGTCGACCTCGCTATCGGCGTTCTCCACGTATATGAGGATGGAGCGCACGAGGTCTAGGTCGCGCCTCATTCGTAAGCCCTTCCGCAGAAAGACCCATCGATGGAAGCAGCGATAAGCTCCATGATCAAGGGGTTGTCGCCATCGTAGCGGACTAATTTGTGCGCTTCGAGATAAGCCCATGCGATAGAAGCCACAGGGTAAGCGAACGCCATGCTCGAATAATCATTCGTCATTGACAAAATGTCCTCGACGGGACCCGGATAAGACTTTCCGCTTTTCAACAGCTCTGCGAGAACGCGGCAAGCCCTCGGACCACCCTTTGATACCAACGCGGTGATTTGCTCATTAGACAGATCCAAAGTCAGTCTCCAATCTGTCGATCTCTTCTCGTAACAGATCTTGCAGTCTCGAGACCACCCCTGCATATGCGGGGAGCACATTATCCGTACGCCTCTTCAGGAAGATTGCCATCAATGACTGCGTGCGGCAGGCCGTTGCGATCATCCCAACTCGCGCAGACATAGTCGTAGTCCTCCAGCTTCTCGTCATCGCCGGCAAGCCAAATCGGCTCGAAATCATTGACGGCACCATTCGGGACCACCCAACCGTACATATCCCAACAATGTTTCCCACCAATCATCTGCTGACGGTAGTCAACGCTATCGAAATAAAAACCCATTTCATGGGGAGCGAGCTGAGCATTAAGAAGGTCCACGGAATCAACGATGTACTCGCTGTACCTATGGGTCAGACCGCTCTCGTGCCTTATGCCAAAGTGCGGTGCGGTATGCACTGTAACCCTCCTCGTATTTAAATAAAGTTGCGTGTTCGCCCTTATTCAAGTTGACGATGGCGATGGGCATGGTTACGCATGATGCGCTTCTCCATCTTCTTCGCGTCGTACTGGTTGCGGCAGGAGTAAATATGGTCCCCGCCATCGTTGTTCTCCTTCACGCGCAACTTCCACTCGCCTTTGCCGGCGCCGCCAGCGAGCCCCAGCCACACAGCGCCCGGCATCCCGCCTATTGCAGCACCAAGCGCAGCGCGAGGGATTCGACTCTTGGTGCCCGTGGCCCTCCCCTTGTAATGCTCGGCGAACATGATGTCGCGGTACTCGAACACCACTGGGCAGCCCTTTTGGTTGGGATCCACAACGTAAACACCGTCTACGCCCTCCTTGAGGACCTTCATCTCACCATCTGCCTGCCAGACGATTATTCCGCTGTCCCACTTACTGGGCATCTTCATCACTCCAAGGTTCTTCAGCTGTTTCCGCGTCTACTAAATGATCCAGGATCGTCCCCACGTAAGCGGAGAGCACGAAAGGCCTATAGACCGCTATTGCGGAGATCCCACAAAACAGGGCTTCGAATCAATCCAGAACGGTTATGGGAACTATTTTGCTAATCGGAACGCCAACGAAAAAGGCTTTCTGCTTGATGTCGATCTCGATACCCTCGTCCTCGTCGGTATCCGCGGCGTTGTGGCGCCAGTACGCGCCGCGCACAACCCGCCCATCAATGCATAGAACCTCGATGTCCTTGCCCCATAGGCTCTCTTCAATCTTGCTTAGCTCCTGCCATTCCATGGTTTCGCCCTTCACGTATGAAACGATAAGTATTCCTGTCTTGCCGTAGTGAAAACCGAGTCGCCGCACGGGAGCTTCCGCTCCATCCTTCCACACGTTGACTCCGACAACTTTGGCCGCAGCACAAAAACCTCCATGCTAGAATCACCCCCATATACTGGGAACATTTTGCGCAGACCAAAAAAGCAGAAGTTCGAAGCGTCCAAAATTGACATTTAGCCTGCTGGTTTCTTCAGCTTAAATGGCTCAAGCTCCTCCTTCGTCAAGGTCGATGGGTCTTCTATGCCCATCTCCCTGCAATATTCGGCAACCTTGCGCGGGTTGTATTTCGGTGGGTAGCTGTCAGGAATCACATATGGGTCCATCTCGTTAACCATTGCCTCTGCAGCTTCGCTCATAAAGCCCCCGCCACCGCCCTTTCGTCTATATATATGCATGCACTGCCAGTCAATTTGCTGCGCGCCAAGCAGCTTCCTGTAATAACCAACGGGGCTGGAGGCATCCCCACATGCGGGGAGCACGTGTACGATTGGAGTTGTTACAGTTCGCCTGCTTAATCGTCAGCCAGCTCGGCTCTATTTCAACCTTATGCCTGATCCCAACAGTACATTCTTTTTCGTCTTTACGTGTACAGCGCAATACCCATGGAGTGTTGGCAAATCCGGATTTAAGCCAAGCGATGGCTCCATCAAAGAAAAAGCGCACCCATGCAGTGTTTTGCATTTCTTCGGCACACCGATTAGCCTCAACTAGCAAACCCCGATTTGTCGGGGAGAAAATTTGTCTTAATCAGGTCATCCGGTCCCTGCCAGCATCAAAGGCCGTCATCAAGAAAAAAGCAGCAACAGAATATGCCGACGGATTGTATCCAGCTTTCAGTGCATCTGGGCAAGACGTCTGGCTGCCCGATTATCGCTACAATTGCCATGGCGTAGTAGTGAGCGCGGTCGGCGCTCGTTGCGGGAAAGCTTTTAAGGCTTCCGGGAAATGGAACGTGGTCGCAAACACTCACCCCCTTGCCTTGGATGAAGAAAGGATCGACTGGGATTATGCATGGCGCTTGCTTAATAACGAAAACTGGTGGATTAAATCTGGTTCAGGTCAACCCTTCGTCAAGGTGCGTGAATCGCTAAAACGAAGCATCTACCTTCCCCCATTAAGCATCCAAAAGCAGTTTGCAGCAAATCTTAGGGGCGTTGAAAGCCAGATTTCTATAGCTCAGCGATCTCTCGCTGCCCTCGATTCCCTCGTCAAATCCCGGTTTATCGAGATGTTTGGGGACTTGTCTGGCTATGAATCCAGAACCCTCAAGGAATGCGTTTCGGGAATCGAATCAGGGAAAAGTCCTAAGTGTCTTGCAAAGCCTCGAGAGGGCAATAACCCAGGTGTACTCAAGCTTAGTGCCATATCCTCGGGTATCTACAAAGAGACCGAGAATAAAGCTCTACCTTCGGACGCAAAGGCCACTGATGGAAGAGTAGTCTGCGATGGCGATATTCTACTCGCGCGAAAGAACACTCCAGAGCTCGTTGGCCAATCTGTTTTCGTTAACCATACAGATGGGAACATTATGTTTCCTGACATCGTATTTCGCATGCATGCGAAATACGAAGTTGATGGTGTCTATCTGTCCTATGCGCTTGCTCATCCTCTGGCGGGAGCGATTAAGTCCTTGGCTCATGGTTCGGCCAAATCAATGAGCAACATCCCGAAAAGTGAGTTGGTCAGGCTTCCGATCCCATTGCCCCCGCTCGCCCTCCAGCGAGAGTTCGCCACCTTCGTCTCCCAAGTCGACAAATCGCGGTTTATCGCGCAGCAGCAAATTGAAAAGTTGCAAATGCTCTACAACAGCCTTGCCCAGGACTACTTTGGGGATTAAGGACCTGCTATGAACTTCGACTTTCTGAAAGAGCAAGGCGCCTCTTACGAGCTGTTTGCGGACGCATGTATTGAGGCCGAGAAGATCTTTGCGACCTCGCCTGCCATGTGTGCGGTGGGCTGTCGTAAGGCGCTTGAACTTGCCGTCAAATGGGTTTATGCTGCCGACTCTTCCATCAGCATGCCCTACAAGGATAACCTCGCTTCGCTTCTGCATGAATACAGCTTCAAGGAATGCCTGGACGAGCGCGTGTGGCGTCCTCTTCTCGGCATTAACAAGCTGGGCAACCTGGCGGTGCACACCGATAAGCTGGTAAAGCCCGCTGACGCCGCGCTCTCGCTCCGTAGCTTGTTCAATTTCATCGATTGGATTGATTACTGCTACGGCGCCAACTATGTCGAGCGCTGCTTCGACGAGAAAAAGATCCCCACTAAAGGTGTGCCACTGTCCAAACAGCAGGTAGCTGCCATTAAGGCGCAAGGAGCCCTTGTTGCCAAGCAGGAAGACGAAATTAAGAGCCTAGAGGCCAAGCTTGGGGCTATGGCGGAGCAGCTTGCCTCCGAGCGTGCCGCCAATCAGCAGAGCAGAACATTTAACCCCGAAGAGATATCCGAGTTTGAGACGCGCAAGCGCTATATCGACTGGGATCTGGGGCTTGCGGGATGGAGCATCGGTGACGACGTCGTAGAAGAGCGCGAGGTGCATGGCATGCCCGTAGAACCTGGTAACAACACCGGTACGGGCTATATCGACTACCTGCTTTTGGGCAAGGACGGCAGGCCGCTTGCGATACTTGAAGCCAAGCGCACCAGCAAATCGGCGCAGAAGGGCAAGCAGCAGGCTCGTCTGTATGCTGATTGCCTTCAGGCCGAGTTTGGCTACCGTCCGCTTATCTTCCTTTCTAACGGTTTCGACACCTTTTTTATCGATGACGAGAGCGGCCCCGAGCGCCAAGTAAGTGGCGTATTTTCACGCAACGACCTTCAGCGCATCATGAATCGGCGGGGGAGTTGTCAGACGCTTTCTTCGGTGCCAGTTAACACCGATATTGCAGGTGGTGGCGCTAACCGTTACTACCAAGTGGAAGCCATCAAGCGCGCTTGCGTTAACTTTGACGAGGGTCACCGTCGCGGCCTTCTTGTTATGGCAACGGGTACCGGCAAGACTCGTGTATCTGCTGGCCTTGCCGATGTGCTTATGCGCGCTAACCGTGTGAAGAACGTGCTGTTTCTTGCCGATCGCGTGGCTCTAGTAAGCCAAGCTGCCCGTGCTTACCAGAAGTACCTTCCCGACACTTCGCGCTGCAACCTATGCAAGAACAAGGAGGAACGCGATGCTCGCATCGTGTTCTCAACGTATCCCACGATTCTGAATGCCATCGATGCTCTACGCAATGATGACGGTGTGCGTATGTATTCGCCCGCACACTTTGACCTGATTATCGTGGATGAGGCGCATCGTTCCATTTTCAAGAAGTATCGAGCAATCTTTGATTATTTTGATGCGCTTATTGTTGGTCTTACCGCCACGCCCGCCAACGAAGTAGACCGAAACACCTATGATTTCTTTGAAGTGGAACGTGGTGTCCCAACTTACGTATACGAATACGAAACTGCGACCAAGCAGGATCATGTGTTGGTGCCCTTCCTTGGCATTAAAACGCACACGAGCTTTATCGACGAAGGCATCACCTACAAGGATCTTTCCGACGAGGATAAGCAGATCATTGAAGAAGACTTCGAGGAGACGGGTCAGGACGTGCCCGACTATATTGCTAACACTCAGATAAACAGTTGGGTGTTTAACGAGAAGACGGTCGACAATGTACTGGAAACCTTGATGGAAAAGGGCGTCCGTGTGAACGGTGGCCAGGATTTGGGCAAGACGGTGATATTCGCCCAAAACCAGAAGCACGCTCGTTTCATCGTTGAGCGTTTCGGAAAGCTTTATCCGAAGTTATCTGGCGGTTATATCAAGACGGTTTTGCATTCCGACGACTACTCGCACACGGTGATCGATGAATTTGAGCTGAAGTCGCAGCCTGTTATTACTGTGTCGGTGGACATGATGGACACGGGCATCGATGTGCCTGAAATTGTGAACCTGGTGTTCTTCAAGAAGGTTCGTTCGAAGATTAAGTTTTGGCAAATGATCGGTCGTGGTACGCGCTTGTGCCCTGGTCTTGAGGTTGATGACCCCTTGGACGGACGCCACACCGACAAGGAACGTTTTTTCATATTCGATTGGTGTCGTAACTTCGAATTCTTTGCCGAGAATCCGAATGTTGTGGAGGGCAAGGTTGGTTCGTCTCTCTCCGAAACGGTGTTCTGCCGGCAGGCAACGCTCGTAAAAGACCTTCAGCAGAGCGCTTTTGCTGCCGACGAATACCAGAATTGGCGCACTGACATGGTGCATGAGATCCATTATCAGGTGGTTGATCTCAATGAAGAGCTGGTGAGTGTGCGTCTGCATCGTCAGGCTGTCGAGCGCTTCAAGCAGGAGTCGGTATATGAGTGCTTGAATGACGGCGACTTGGGCATTCTTATCGCTGAAATAGCGCCGCTTGTGCATAACGATGAAGCCGACATTGATGCATTGCGTTTTGATGCGTTTATGTACGGATTCATGTGCTCACTCGTGGAGGGGCGGGCTATATCTATCCATGCCAATAGGCTGGTTTCGATATCTTTGGCTCTGCAGGAAATGGTAACCATCCCGCAGGTCAAGGAGAAATTGCCGCTGTTGAAGCAAGTGACAGAGGATAAGTTCTTTGATGGTGTTTCTGCCTTGAAGTTGGAAAAGCTGCGATGTGAGCTTCGTGGGCTTATGCGCTTTATACCGCGAGGGCTGGGAAGGCGAGATGTTATCACGCACCTCGACGATCCTGTGACCAATATTGAGTACGGTGCCACCGCGACTACCGGCGAGGATTTCACAAATTATCGTTTGAAGGTGGAGCGATATTTGCGTGACTACGGAAACTCGTTGGTGATTCAGAAGCTGCATCGCAATCTGCCTATGACTGAGTACGAATTCGTTGAGCTGGAACGCATTTTTACCCAGGAGCTGGGTACAGCCGACGATTATGAACGCACTTATGGCGAAACGCCGTTCGGTTTGTTGGTCCGTCAGCTTGTGAAGCTCGACCATGACGCTGCCACTGAAGCTTTTGCTGAGTTCATTAACTCGCAGGCTCTTAACGAGCAACAGATTTCGTTTGTTCGTAAAGTGGTCGATTACGTGGTTGAGAACGGGTATATGGAGCCCGTTGCGTTAACGCAGCCGCCCTTCGATCGCCCGCAGTCGTTTGTTCGCATGTTCACCACGGAGCAGCAGATGAGTCTTGTTGCGATTATTAGCCGCATCAAGAGCAACGCGGAAAATCCTGCGGCGTAGTTTTTCTTTTGAACTTGAGGCACCTTTCTCTTAACGGCATTTCCGGGGAGAAAGGTGCTTTCCCATGCGTGAGAAGATTGAGCAGATAGACAGGCTTATGAGCCCCGTGTTGAGTGACGCTCAGGCGGTTGAGTTGCATGCAGTTCTGGTTGCCTGCCTGACAAGCGAAGGCAAGGGTGCCGGCTTGCAGAGGTCCACGACGGAATACATTGAGCTTTTCTTAAGTGCCAAGAAGTTGGAAGGATGCTCGGAGCGGTCATTGCGCTACTACAGGAGTACGCTTGCGCGTTTTGCGGAGGGCGTTACGAAAGCTGCCCACGAGATGACGACTGAAGACATCCGCGATTACCTTGCGGGTTATTCGCAGGATGGCCGTGCTGGAAAGGCAACCGTTGATAACGTTAGGCGTGTGATTTCTAGCTTTTTCTCGTGGCTCGAAGAGGAAGACTATATCTACAAGAGCCCCGTTAGGCGAATTAAGAAGATCAGAACATCTCGGGTTCTGAAGCCGGTGTATTCGGATGAATCGCTTGAGGCGCTTCGTGATTGCTGTACGGAGCTTCGAGATCTTGCGATGGTTGATCTGCTTACTTCGACAGGTATCCGTGTGGGGGAGCTTGTGCAGCTCAACCGTCGCGATATCGATTTTGAAGCACGCGAATGTGTCGTGCATGGTAAAGGAGATAAGGAGCGCAGGGTCTATTTTGATGCGAGAGCAAAAACTCATTTGCTTGCATATTTGAATTCGCGTTGCGATGATGCGCCAGCGCTGTTGGTTTCCCTGCATAGGCCCTTCAGGCGCCTGCAGATAAGCGGGGTAGAGGCTAGGCTTCGCAAGCTTGGAGAGGATGCAGGGGTGAAGGATGTTCACCCGCACAAGTTCAGGCGAACTCTGGCAACAAAGGCCATTGATAAGGGTATGCCCATCGAACAGGTGCAGGTGCTGCTGGGTCACAGCAAGATAGACACGACGCTCTGTTATGCGATGGTCGACCAAGACAATGTGAAGCGTTCTCATCGGAAATTCATCTCATGATCCCGAACAAACCGCGATTTGTCGACCTGAGAGGCGAAGGCCAAGAATTCCTCCTGTGCTTTGATTGGAGGTACCAAAACCTGCATGTTTCTTAACTGAGTTTTGTTAATCGTTGCAATGCCGGTCGTCTGCTTTGAAGCACGAAAGAAGTACTCTCTGCAACCTGGTGATTGAAGAAACATCTCGAAGTACTCAGGGTATAAAATGACTCTATTTAGGCGAACGCGAAAAACGTGGTTTTGATGAATACAATTTTTTGGCAAGTTATGCGCAACTGCACCACGTCCAACTTTGTCTGGATCACCGCCTTCCGTCATCAAGACATCACCCTCAGCCAACCTAAACTTCTCAATTTCCGGCATTGTGGCATCGATCGTCTTGATTACGGATAGATCCAATCTACCCGCCTGAACATTTGCCGTAGAAAGATATGGCGTCTCAAAAAGCTCTTTGTCTCTCGCTTTCCTACCCTTTGTTATTCCTGATGCGATCTCCCCAATATCAGCGAGTCTGTACACGCTTCCGTTGTATCTGTCGCTTTCTTCGAACATCTCGACAAACCGGGATTTGACGAGCCGGTCAAGTTGCTCGATTTGGGCTTCAGCTTGCGTAATCTGCGCTTCGACTAATCCAAGCTGGGAAACAATCCTCTTCTGTGCTCCCAAGGGGGGAAGCGGAACCTCGATCCTGCCGTAATCCTTGAAGTAGATGTGCGGGATGGTCGAGCCGGAAAATCCCTCGCCGAGTCGCAACGACCTCACAAGATGCAATAGGTAATCGCGCTCGACGTTTGGGTTGGGGATTAGCGCCTGCATAGTCCCGAGAACCGATGTCATTGGCTCGCAGGCGTTTGCTCTACCTACGCCCGCACCGTCTTTCACAATGGCAACATAAGGGATTTCGTTCTGATAATCGCTTGTCGTTCCAATAACGCCAGAAGCACCATAAACGATATATGGCCCATCGTTGAAAACGTCTTTTTGCCGCAACGAAGACTTGCCTTTGGAACAAATCTCGTTAAGCTTCACGCGCCCGCATTCCTCGACAAATCGGGGTTTGCTACTCATTGTGATCACCTCCGAGCATCTTATTGAGTTCTGCAAGGCTTTCAGCCATCTGACGGTTCAGATCAGCAAGATCGGCCAGGATTTCTTCAGTAGGCGGGTACTCAATACGCTCGTATTCGGTCTTGGTGTACTTGTTAAAGCTGAAGTCGTAGTCGTTATCGACAATCTCCTGCCTAGGAACCAGGAAGCTCTTGTCCGTACGCTCGCGCTTTGCCTCATCGGCAAGATTCGCCCATCGGTTCAAGATATCAGGGATGTCGTTGTGCTTTTCATCGGCATCGCGCTTGTCATCAAGGGTGAAGCCGTCGCCCTCCATGTTGTACATCCAAACATCATCAGTGCCACCGGCGTCGGTCTTAGTAAACACAAGAACAGCCGTGCTGACCCCAGAGTAGGGCTTAAAAACACCACTCGGCATATAAATAATAGCCTCGAGCTTCTGGTTATCTACCAGCTCGCGGCGCAGCTGACCGTATGCCTTCGAGTTGCTGCGAAACAACACACCATTGGGAACGATGCACGCACAGCGGCCGCCCATCTTCAGCATACGCAGGAAAAGCGCCACAAACAGGAGCTCTGTCTGCTTGGAATCAACGATGCCACGCAGACTTTTGTCGATATCCTCAACGTCCACCGAACCGGTAAACGGCGGGTTCGCAAGAATCACGTCATAGCGACTACGCACAGTGTTGCTCTTGGAAATTGAGTCCATATAGCGCACATCTGGCGCATCAACACCGTGAAGCATCAGATTCATGGTGGAGATTCGCAGCATGGTCTGATCCATCTCAAAACCACTGAATTGCGGGTCTGCCCCCTTCGCACCCGCGAAGCAATCCCACTGCTGACTTGTCATGTTCGCTTCGTAATCGTGGCGAATATGCTCGGCAGCAGAAATAAGGAAGCCAGCAGTGCCGCAAGCAGGATCGCATATAAGCTCACCGGGCTTAGGGTCAATCATGGAAACCATCATGTTGCGAATATGCTGTGGGGTACGGAACTGACCGTTGGTGCCCGCAGTGGAAAGCTTTGACAACATGTACTCGTAAAGATCGCCCAAGTCTCCAATGTGCTCATCGAACTCAGCGAGCAACCCTTCAACGCCGTCAACTGCCTTCTCAAGCAGAGAAGGCTTGCCTGCCGGAAAGCCAAAGGTTGCAGATTCCATTGCTTTAGAAAAAGCAGAGCCATCTCCCAGTTCCTTGATGAACGGGAATACGAACTCGCTTACGACGCGATACATTTCCTGAGCAGACTTATCCTTAAAGCGGCTCCAACGAAGTTCTTCTCCAGGGATTTCCGCACCATAGGCATTGCGGTAGACTTCTGGAAAAATATGCGGCTGGGGCACGCGCAGCACCTGTTCCATGCGCTCGGCTTCAAGTTCTTTTTCGTCAAGCGAGCGAATGAACATCAGGTAAGTAAGCTGACTAATAACCTCAATGGGGTTGGTAATGCCACCCTCCCACATCTTCTGCCAAATGGCGTCGACCTTACCCTTAGTTGCTCCAGTGATCACGGCTATTTGCCTTTCTTTACAGGTTCTTTAAGCGCACAAACACATTAAACTCGCCAAGCACGCCATTTGGATGTTGCCTTGATCGTTGCTATGTTATGAGTGCGTCAGACATACTGAGGAACATCGAAGAATGGGTTCTTCTATTGGAAGCAACAGTTCTCAGCTCCACTCGGTTCCCCATCAATGAGTTTCCTTTGTAACCGCATCCACATCGTCAAATCACTAGGGATACGATACAAATGCAATGCCGACATTATATGTCACTAGCTGGTAAAACGCACCAAAGGCAAGCTCCGCGTCTATGCAACTACAACGGTTGGCGGAGCGCCGTTGCCCCTTAGCCTATTGTCAAGATCAGTACCCCCCGCCAACAAAAAAGACCCCGACCGCTTTTGCGATCGAGGTCTTCGTTAGTGCTGATTGAACACATCCTGTGTTCTTGCCAGGCCCTTTTCCAGCAGCGATTCAACTGCTTCGGCGGCACGCTGGCATGCCTGGCCGAAATCGTCCTTTGCATCCTTTTTCGGAGTGCCAAGCACGAAATCTACCACGCTCATCCTTCCGGGAGGGCGGCCGATGCCAGTGCGCACACGCAAAAAATCGCGCGAACCGCACTTTTCGATGATGGATTTCAAGCCGTTATGGCCTGCATGCCCACCACCCTTCTTAACCTTCACGGTGCCTGGGTCGATATCAAGCTCGTCGTGGATAACAATAAGCTCCTCAACCGGGCAATCGTATTCCTTGCACAGCTTCGACGTAGGCCCACCGGAAAGGTTCATGAAGCTCTGGGGCTTCGCCAAAATTACCTTTTCCACGCTGCCATCGGAATGGCGCAGTTTGCCTTCGCCCACCAAAGCACCGCACGTGTTCTTCCAGTAGGTTACACCCCATTCACTGGCCAAAAGGTCTACCACCTCAAAGCCCGCGTTATGGCGCGTATGCGCGTATTCTTCCCCTGGGTTGCCCAGGCCAACTACTACGCGCATGCCTTACAGGGCAAACTCTGGGTCGAACAGCGAAGCAACCGACTTGTTGTCGTATACGTTGTTGATGGCACGGGCCAAAAGCGGAGCAACGGAAATAACGTTGATCTTGCCAGTCTGCTTTTCCTGAGGAACAGCAACGGTGTTGCAAACTACCAGCTCGTCGATCTGGGAGTTTTCAATGCGCTCGTAAGCAGGACCGCTGAAAATAGGATGCGTAGCGCATACGTATACCTTTTCAGCGCCCTTCTGCTTCAGCGTGGCAACAGCAGCGCACAGGGTACCAGCGGTATCAATCATGTCGTCGTTAACGATGCAGATCTTGCCGTTAACATCGCCGATAAGAGCGGTGATTTCTGCCTTGTTATGACCAGGACGGCCCTTGTGCATGATAGCCAGGTCGGAGTGAAGCATGTCAGAAAGCTTCTTTGCAGCCTTAGCGCGGCCAACGTCGGGGCTAACTACGCACAGCTTTTCGGTGTCGATATTCTTCTTGCGGAAGTAATCGGCAAAAATAGGCAGCGCCGTAAGGTGGTCAACCGGAGTATCGAAGAAGCCCTGGATCTGGCCCTGATGAAGGTCAATGGTAATGGTGCGGTCAATGCCAGCAGCAGTCATGATGTTGGCAACCAGCTTAGCCGTAATAGGCTCACGTGCAGCAGCCTTGCGGTCCTGACGAGCATAGCCATAGCAAGGAACAACGGCGTTAACGGTACGAGCAGAAGCGCGCTTTGCCGCATCGGCCATAATAAGCAGCTCCATGACCGCTTCGTTAACGTTAGGCGTGGAAGTGGACTGTACGATGAAAACGTCTGCGCCACGAACGCTCTCAAGATAACGTGCGTAAATTTCGCCGTTCGAGAACTTCTCGAGCTTCACGTTGCCGAGCGTGGTGCCCAGCGCAGTGGCAATATCCTCAGCCAGCTCGGGACAGGTTGACCCGGCGAATACCGCCATGGTCTTGGTCATGTTGCTCATTAGTTCTTCTTCCTCTCGTTCCAATGCTCAATTTCCGTTTGGCGGGCACGGCCCAAACCAAGGGCCCCCGCAGATACGTCTTTGGTGATAACGGATCCGGCTCCGATAAGGGAGTTTTCCCCCAGCGTTACCGGAGCAACCATCATTACGTCACTGCCAACAAAGCAGTTGTCGCCGATAGTAGTAGGCCATTTCTTTTCGCCATCGTAATTGCAAGTGATACTGCCAGCGCCAATGTTAACGCCTTCACCCATGGTGGTGTCGCCGATGTAGCTCAAGTGCGGCACCTTGCTGCCCTTGCCGATGGTAGATTTCTTGATTTCCACGTGCGTGCCCGCCTTGGAGCCTTCGCACATGTGCGTGCCAGGACGCAGATACGCACGAGGACCGCACGTAACATCAGCGTCAAGAACGGTTTCGATAGCCACGGTTTCTTCGACCTGGCAATTAGCCCCCACCGTAGTGTCGGTAAGGCGGGAATTGGGGCCAACAACGCTGCCGGTGGCAATGGAGGTAGCACCCATAAGGAAGGTCATGGGCAAAATCTCAACATCGGGCTCGATGGTTACATCGGGGCCAATCCACGTGGTGGCGGGATCCATGATGGCTACGCCGTTGTCCATATGCATGCCGTTGATGCGCTGCTGCAGCACCTTGGTGGCTTCCGCAAGCTGGCGGCGGGAATTAACGCCCAGGCATTCGGATGCGTCTTCGGCTTTCAAGCCAAGAACGCGCTTGCCCTGGTTGCGGGCAATGCCCAAAACGTCGGTAAGATAGTATTCGCCCTGCGCATTGTCGGTGGAAACTTCTTCCAGCGCAGCAAACAGGGTTTCGATGTCGAAGCAGTAGAAACCGGAATTGCATTCCGTTACCGCTGCCTGTTCAGGCGTGCAGTCTTTCTGTTCGACGATTTCCTGAACGTCACCTGCCGCATCACGGATAATGCGGCCGTAGCCCGTGGGGTTTTCCGCTTCCATGGTCAGAACAACCACGGCAGCGTTGGCCTCTTCGCGCGTGCGAACAAGCTCGGCGATGGTTTCAGCGCGTACCAGCGGGGAATCACCCGTAAGCACCACCAGAGAACCGGTGCGGCCTTCGAGCGCACCACGAGCGGCAAGAACCGCATGGGCAGTACCCAGCTGCTCTTCCTGAACAACCGTGGTTACGTCGGTAAGGAGAGGCTCTACCTGCTCCCTGCCGTGGCCCACCACGCCAACAACGGAATCGATGCCCGCAGCATGCGCGGCATCGACGACCCAACGAACAAGGGGCTTACCAAAAATCTGGTGAGCCACCTTGGGTTTAGATGATTTCATGCGGGTACCTGCACCCGCAGCAAGAATAAGAGCTGATGCTTCCATGGACGCCTTTCTGCTCAATTGCCTATGCGTCCTCAGTATAGCAAACGAAAACCAACGCTACCGCTGCTCCGCAATAACCAAACCGGAGCAAAGCGCATCAAGCAAAACAATGGCGTAATGTTGAGCCGAACGATCGGCGCCAGCGTCTTCCCATCCCTCTTCAGGCAGGCGAACGGCAATACGGCGCTGATGGCCTTCCGTTGCCATAAGAGCCTGACCAACGCGGTCGGGAAGGCTTTCTTCGTCTACGAAATCTACCGTGGGAACCGTGGAAGCGGGTTTTTCGTTGCCAACCAAAATTTGCACGAAATACATGCTTTCATCCGGAGCAACCAGCAGCGAATCGGCGCTGGTAACCTTCGATGCCGGAGTAGTGGCAAGCGCCAAGTTCGACATACGAGCAGCAACCGAACGGGTGAATTCCGATGTGCCGAAAAGGCAGATAAGGTTCGATTCGAGCACCTGAGCCGCGCGGGCAAAGCCCAAACGGGGAACGGGGCTGAAAGAATCCTTGCCCTTCCAAGAATGCTGCAGGTGCAAAAGCGCGCGGAACGTGAATGCACCGGCAATGCCGTCGGTGGGCAAGCCCATGTTCAGCTGGAAACGACGCAGCGCATCTTCCGTATGGACGCCAAAAATACCATCGGCAATACCGCAAGAAAAGCCCAGCGCGGAAAGAGCTTCCTGGAGCGTACGCACATCGGCACCGTGGAAGAACGGGACGCGCAAGAACAGGTTGCGGTCGCCCAATTCGAACGACGCGTCAACCAATTTGGTCCAAACGGCGTTGTCTACCTCGGCGCGCGGTTCGATGCCGCAATCACGGCACAGCGACAAAACAGCGTTTTCCGTTTCGGCACCAAAGGTGCCCGTTACCTGGTCTTCAGCCAGGTAGCCAGCCTTTACGAGCCTGTGCTGCACATCTTCAACTGCAGCGCCGGAATCGTTTTTCTTAATAGGATCCATATGCTTCACTACTTAAGTCGATCAACGAACCAATCTGCCATCGACGCTAAAAGGTCGCGCATCTTCGATTCGGGCAGGATTTTCGCAAGGCGCTCCTGAGCATTGGCGGTTAGCTTCTCTGCATAAGCGCGCGCATAATCGATGCTGCCAGCCTCACGCATGATGGAAACAGCTTCCTCGAGAATTGCCGGATCCGTTTCCTTAGAGGAAAGAATCTCTACCAAGCGTTCCCGCTTTGTGGTGTTCTGCAGCGCATGAACCACAACAAGCGTGCGCTTGCCTTCAGTAATATCGCTGCGATAGTCTTTTTCTTTCGCTTCCTTGGTGCCAACCAGGTTAAGCAAGTCGTCCTGAATCTGGAACGCAAGGCCAGTATCCAAACCATAAGCACGAAGAGCTTCAACCTGCTCTTCCGTACCGCCGCCAACCATAGCGCCAACAGCCAGAGGAACCGCGCCGGAATAGTGCGCGGTTTTGTGCGTTGCCATAACCAGATAATCTTCCGGAGTGATGTCGTAGCGACCATCACGAGCCCAACCGATATCAAGAGCTTGGCCTTCCACCGTGCTCTGGGCCATGGAAACCAGTTCGATGGCAACGCGCACCTTCATGGAATCGGAAAGCAACGGGTCGCGCATAACGATGCCGTTTACGATGGACAGGGCCAAGTCGCCCGCGTTGATGGCAAGGCCTTCGCCTTGGGTAAGATGCATGCAAGGCTCGCCACGGCGCAACGATGCTTCATCGGCAATATCGTCGTGAATAAGAGCGGCCGTATGGAAGTGCTCGATAGCGGCAGCGGCAGAAAATGCGCGACGGATATCGCCACCTACCGCAGCACATGCCGCAACGCAGATAAGAGGACGGTGACGCTTGCCACCGTTTTGGCTGTACTTCATAAGCGGAGCGTACAAGTACTTGTCCATATCGGGGTGGCTACCCGCAGGAATGAACGTGTTGATGATGTCGCCGACTTTGTCCGCATAGCGGCTCAGGTACGATTCGAACAGCGTGGGCGATCCAGTTTGGGCAGATGCATCTTCTGTCTTGCAGTATGCCTCGAAATCCTTGATGTTTTGGACGATCTTGGGATCCTGCATGTAAGGTGCGATGTCTGTCATCTTCAACGCTTTCGTTATAACCGAGTGCCCGCTAAAACGGGGCACTGCTGAATTCAGAACTGGTAGGAGCGGTGGGACTCGAACCCACAAACCCGAAGGTGGCGGATTTTAAGTCCGCTGTGTATGCCAATTCCACCACGCTCCCGTGTTGCCCCTAACGGGCAAGCGCTACCATCATAGCAAAAATAATCCTTAACGCGCGGTTAAGGATTATTCCCATGAAAGCTCTTTGGCGAACAAACCTTGGCCAATAAGCAAGATTTGTTTATTTCCCCTGCTCATAGGCACCAAGGATCAAACCTTGAAGGATGTCCGATTCACTAACTGTGAAGGATTTGCAATCTGATGCCGCAAGCACTTCAAGTAAAATGCCCAAGCCGGCAACAATAACCGAAGCGCGTTCAGGCTGAAGACCCACTACATGTTTGCGGTCTGTAAGGGGCATGCTGGATAGCTGGCGGTACAGGCAGTCCAAGGTTTCACTTGAAACCGTAACGCCATCAACCAAAGAAGAATCGTACACTTCCATCTTCTTGTCCATGGAAACAACGCTTGTTGCCGTGCCCGCCACCGCAACAATACGGTCGATTGCAACCCCCTTGTTTTTCGCATGTTCGAAAAAAGTCTTGAATTCGTGTTGAACCCAGGTGCGAGCCTGCGCCAATTCAAGTTCAGCCGGAGGATCGGAAACATAGAAGCGCTCCGTCATACGGCGGCATCCAACGTTGAACGAATGCGCCAACTTCGGAGCTTCACCGCCAACGCCCAGCACCACCTCGGTGGAGCCGCCACCGATATCGGCAACCAGAAGGTTTTCGCCTTCGTACCCGCGCGAAGCGCCACGAAATGAAAGAGCCGCCTCGCGTTCGCCTTCTATAACGGAAAGCTCTACGCCCAAATCGTGCAACTTCCCCACCAAAGCGTCGGAATTCTTCGCATCGCGCGAAGCGCTGGTAGCAACAGCCACGATGGGGATTTCGGGTTGCTGTTCGGTGCGATAGCTATTTACAATTTCGATGTACTCGCCAATTTGCGCAACCACACGCTGAATAGCATCTTCCTGGAGGACGCCCGTTTTATCGACACCAACACCAAGGTTGGTTATAACACAACGGCGCTCAAGCTCATGAAGCACGCCATCTTGAACCTCTGCCAATAGCAATCGGCACGTTACCGTGCCGATGTCGAAAGCTGCAATACGTTTTGAATTAGTGGCCATAGCCAAAGATCACATCCAAAAAGCCGGAATACCACGTGTCGGGAGCTGCCACGCTACCAGCGGGAATGGCGTAGACGCGATCGTTTGAACGCGAAGTGTCGGTTGAAGGGGTTACTCCTTCAACCGAAACAACATGTTCGCCCGGACGTATCCATCCCAACTCGGAGCGAGCATAATCCTCAATGCCTTCATCGGTATTAAGGTAATCAACCTGATTTTGCATCTGGGTATTGTATTCCTGAAGCGCATCGTATTCAGCTTGGAGCTGCTGAAGCTGACGTGTTTCGTTGTAGTAATTCTGGCAAGGGAAATAGAGCATGGTTACCGCAAACACAACGGCAATAAGCGAAACGATGCCGCGCGTTGCCCATGCGGAAATAGACCCCGTAAAAGGCACGGCAAACGGTAGCGAAAAACCGCGCTTGCCGTTTTCGCCTTCAGCCATGCTGCGCACCGACTTACGCTGGGTTGAACCCATGCGCATATCGTATACGGCGGCGCGGCTACCTTGCTCTTGCTGCTCAGCACGCGCACGTGCCCTTTCGCGAGCTCCGATAGTGCGATCGAATTCACGATCGGCCTTTGCGGCACGGAAACGCTTGCGGATCTCGCGAGAGAAGCTTTCGTTCTGCTTGCGCTGAGCTGAACGACGCGCTGCTGCGTGTTCTTCACCTTCCGCAGACGCATCGTCTATGCGACGGGAACGAGCACCACGTGCGGCATCGATGCGAGAAGCAGCATAGCCAGAGGGCGCCTGGGGCTGATAGCCTCTACGAGCCTGAGCGCGAGCTGACGAATAACGACGGTCGCCCGCGGAAACAGACGAAGAATAACCACGACCAGCACGTGGAGCGCTGTGATTGAGATTGAAATCATCGTACCCACGCATAGAGGCGCGCTCCTGAGAAGGGCGCTGGAGCTGGGCATAATTGCCTTCGGCAAAACGAGATGCCGATGCCTCACGGTAAGAACGCGCACTGGAAACACGAGGGGTGTTTGAGCGAGAAGAAGTACGACGAGTCGCGCCTTCTTCGGCATTTCGATGAGCCTCGTAGGCTCTGCGGGAAGAGGATGAGGGTGAAACGGTACGCGGAAGCGAAGCCTCGCGGGCTTTCACCTCATCGAACGAAAGAATGTTCGCTTGTCGCGTCACGAAAAGAAGACCCCTTGAGCATCGTAGTGTGGTTAAGTAGTGCGTTTAATGCTTTGAAGTTCAACTACTATACCACAGGCACCAGTCCGAAATAGACCCTTGATTAAAAGAAAGAAAGGCTGCACAAAGCAGCCTTTCTTTTTACGGTAACGTTACTAAGTAACACCAGTTGATTGTCAAAAATGGAACTAAAGGAGTCCCTTTTCAGATACGGGAATCGCTTATTCCTCTTCGTCGAGGGCAGCAGCGATTTCGTCGGTGATGTCCATGGTGTGATATACGTTCTGAAGGTCTTCGAGCTCTTCCAGACGGTCTACCAGGCGCATAACCTTCTTTGCATCAGCAACAGTAACTTCGGTAGGCGTGGTGGGCTCCATGATGAATTCGGCGCCCTTAACTTCGATGCCCTGCTCTTCCAGGCCCTTCTTAACCGTCATAAGATCGGTGGGAGCGGTGTATACGATCCACTCTTCGCCAGCGTCTTCGTAATCGGAACCGCCAGCCTCGGCAACAGCCATCATGAATTCGTCTTCGTCGACAGCGTTTTCCTTGTCGGCGACCTTCTTCTGCTCGGACTTGATAACCTTTTCTACCAGGATCTGGCCCTTCTTTTCGAACTGAAAAGCAACAGAACCGGAAGTACCCAGATTGCCGCCATGATGGTTGAAGGCAGCACGAACATCAGCAGCGGTGCGGTTGCGGTTGTCGGTCAGAGCGTCGCAGTAGATAGCAACACCGCAGGGGCCATAGCCCTCATACACAACCGTTTCGTAGTTAGCAGCGTCTTTACCGGAGCCAAAAGCCTTGTCGATAGCGGTCTTGATTTTGTCCTTAGGCAAGGAATAGCTCTTTGCCTTATCAATAGCGGCTGCCAGGGAAGCGTTGTTTTCAGGGTTCGGGTCGCCGCCTTCCTTCGCCGCAACGGTAATGTTACGGGAAAGCTTGGAGAACAGCGCGGAGCGCTTTGCGTCCTGAGCTGCCTTACGATGCTTGGTGGTTGCCCATTTTGAATGCCCTGACATATATGTACCTTTCCGTGGGTGATATTCCGACCCGATATTTTAGCACAATCACCTAATTAGTGCTTGACAAGCACTTCGGGGTTAAAATCCCCTCAACGTATAATTCAAACAAACCCGCAACAGCAAAGGAACGCCATGCCCCTCATCGAGCTCACCAACTTAGACGATGCCCGTTTACGCGTATTTTCCAGCATGACCGATTCCGAGCTGCGCGACCCCAAGCAACTGGTGGGCCTTCGCCTTGCAACAGGCAGTGAAGTGTCCGACGAGGGTTTATTCATTGCCGAATCGCGCAACGTGATTGATCGGGCTATGGATGCAGGGCTTGCTCCTTTTGCTCTGCTAGCCGATAAGCGCTGGGCCCCTGCGTGCAAAGAATTATTTGCTCGCATCGATGCTGCCGCCCCAACCACTCCCCTGTTCGTTGGCACGCACCAACAGGTTTTTGAGCTTACCGGCTACGAACGCACGCGTGGCCCGCTTGCGGCTTTTCACCGACCCGCCCTGCCTGACGTTGCCATCTTGCTTAACAATGCAACGCGCGTTGCCATCTTGGAAGATGTGACGAACTTCACCAATATCGGTGCGATATTCCGTTCGGCCGCCGCGTTGGGAATGGATGCCGTGCTGGTTACCCCTGGGTGCCACGACCCGTTCTACCGTCGCGCCAACCGCGTTTCTATGGGAACCGTGTTCCAGGTACCATGGACGCGCATCGGGACTGAACGCAATTGGGCAGAAGAGGGAGTGCCGCTACTGAACCGGCTCGGATTCACCGTTGCGGCCCTGGCGCTGGAAAACAATTCCGTCACACTTCAGAATGAGCATATCGCAGGCGCCAAAAAGCTGGCACTTGTCCTGGGAACCGAAGGCGATGGTTTGGCGCCTTCCACTATTGCCAATTGCAACTACACCGTGAAGATTCCTATGGCGCATCAGGTTGATTCGCTCAATGTGGCCGCTGCCAGCGCAGTTGCCTTCTGGGAAGTCCGCGGCCAGTATCTCTAAGCAAGAACGGTACCAGGTTCCCCCTAAACATAGCGTGTCAGAATTGTAAGAGCAGGTGCCGTTTTATCATCCAGCAAAAGGCAGAGCCTCG